>OGMI01000525.1_pt1 | contig 16358 bp, 6 predicted proteins | sample 1573201 | NCBI WGS metagenome assembly OGMI01 (sample SAMEA2582012, study PRJEB24529) | metagenome | biome: Human gut stool | place: China | collected 2011
TATTACCACGTGCGCGAGGCTTATACCCTTTTTTTTCAGTCCGTCGTCTTTCCAGCACTGATATAAAAGGGTATAAGCTTCCAGCACGTGCAAATGCGCATTCATAGTCTTGGATGCATTGTTATCATAATTATCCAGTTGTTTCCAATCTTCAGTAAAAGATTCCACATAACCGTCATATTGCGGTTCGCGGCCTTTCTCCTCCAAGGTATGATATAAACCGACAGCCATATCCAGACTCTCGCTGTTACCTGTTGCCAGATAGTGTTCAGCCAGCCCATAGATGGCGTAGGTCATGGCATACGTATATTTGGAAGCATTCAGCACCTCACCGTCAGGATTGACCAGCCAATATACCCCACCATGTTCCTTGTCTATAAATGTATCAATGAAGTAGCGTTGCGATTTATCCGCAAGCTTCAGATAAGCCTCATCCTTAAACGTACGGTATGCGGCAGAAAAACTCCACAGAATCCGGGCATTCAGAACCCCTCCTCTCGGAGCATCCACTACCGGAGTACCATTCCGCAATACAGTTCCATAAAAACCGCTGTCGGGAGCCACTGCATAATCCATCCAAAACGGCAACACGCTGTCCCTGACATTCGTGACAATCTCTGTACGCATGCGTGTCTGCATATCTGTCTCCCCTGAATGCGACCGGCAGCCTGCCAGACAAGACGCAACCAGCAGTGCTATCCAATAAAACATCTTCCTTTCCATAATTATTCTCTAAAACCATCAAACTTTTCCTTGTTTAATTCCCCGTTTATCAGAGACTGGTGTTCGTCGTCTCAAGTACTGGTGTTTGTCATGTCAGACACCGGCTTTCATCACGACAGACGCTGACGTCTATCACAACAACTACTGGTGCCTGACATTTCACTCACAAATATTTTATTATTAAGTGTTTATTTATAATTTATCAATATCCCGGATTCTGGTCAGCCTGATTGATGAGCGGGTTGGTCAGAATCTCATTCGTCGGAATCGGGAAGATTTCCTGATAAGCCTCGTGCTCAAAGAAACGGAATGAGTCACCAGTCTGCAGACAAGCCTCTTGTGAAGAGTTGGCTGCTGTCTTCGGATATTCGGCGGCAAACCATTCTTTGCACATACCCATACGGCACAAATCATGGTAAAGCGAGAACTCGGCATTGAATTCATGGCGACGCTCTATAATCAGCGCCACCTTCCATACCGGAGAAGTATAGCCTTTGGCTGCTTTATAGCTTGTATAATAGGTCTCTGCATCCGGCACTTCCACCGTCTGGGTATTCAACATGTCGGCGGGTAGGTCAATCATCGTCGCTCCCATCTCCAAATTACCCCAAGCACGGTTACGTATCTGACGTATCATGTTCCATCCGGTAGCGTTGTCACCTGTCTCGAAACAACATTCTGCATAGTCGAGCATGATGCCTGCATAACGCTTCAAAGTCAACGAAATAGGATTGAATACTTTGTTGTTCTCACCTGGCTTGCATCTCCAGTATTTCAAGGAATAAACAGTAGGCATATTTTCGGAACCTTGGAAAAGACCGTCAAAACCACTTGTCACCCCTACAGTCTGCCCGGTAATGGGATGCGTATCCCCTTTGGCAACAGCAGAGTATTGGCGGCGTTTGTCACCCGGTTCAAAGGAACGTACAAACTCCCAAGAAAGACAGAGAGACCCCCAGCCTCCCCATTCGGGTGCCGCACACATATATCCGTACCACATCATGGCATCTGAAGACGAATCGGCTCCCCAGCCCATATATCCTTGTTCATGATACATCACCTCAAATACAGATTCTTTGGTCCAATGTGTATCCCAGGCATGCAGGTTACCGAAGCAGGGCTCCAATGAATAGGTTCCACTGTCCACTATATCCTTTAGTTCCGTCTTGGCTTTCGTAAAGTCTTTCTTCAACATATACAGCTCGGCCAAATAAGCTTTGCAGAACCCCTTGGTTATACGTCCGTATTCACCATTCATGGGTAACCAGTCCAGATGGTCGCGTCCAAAAGACAAATCTTCCTCGATAGCCGCATAAGTCTCATCCACGGATTCCGGACGTGCCTTTCCTACCGAAGTAGTATAGGTTTCACCGGTAAGCAACATCGGTACCCTTCCGAAAAGTTTCGTCAGGTAAAGGTAGTTATAACCGCGGATGGCACGTGCTTGCGCTTCATAAACGGTCTTGGAATTGCTGTCCGCAAATATAGAGGCATCCGCCGTCTCCAGGCCAGCCAGGAAACGGTTTGCACGGTCCACTGCACGATAACTCATCCGCCATGCAGTCTCCAGGGAACCCTTATCGGGTTTCCAGGCATGACGCTGCCATTCCGCATCCCAACCGGAAGCCTGACAGTCCATCGTAGAATGGTTGGCAGCAAATACCTGAGGCTTGAATCCCCATGTTTCGTCATCACCGGAACCGTGCTGGTCCGTATAAAAGGTATCATAAAGTCCGTTCAATCCGGAAAGGACATTCTCCTCCGTTTTAAACATGAAATCTGCCGGAAGAATATCGTAATGATCCACTTCCAAATAATCGTCACAAGACGTTACGGTGCTTAAGGCCAGCACACCGATCAACAGTTTATATAAGTTTTTCATAATCATATTTTTTATCCGTTAGTATTAGAACTGTACACTCAGACCGAAAGTAACCGACATCGGGAACGGATAACGTCCTCCGTCAAATCCCGAATACAATACATTGGAGTCACCAACTTCCGGATCGCCGAACTTATTGTACGAAGAGATGGTACATACATTGTCGACACTGGCAAATACGCGTGCATTTTCCATTTTCACCGGTTTCAGCACATTCTTCGGGAATGTATATCCTATCTGAATATTTGAAATCTTCAGATAATCCCCCTTCTGGATGTAGGCGTCGGACACACGCATGTTCTTATTATAGTCTGTCTTGGTGATACGCGGATATTTGGCGCCGGTATTCGAAGATGACCATGCATTATTGATATATTCCTTCAGTACATTCTGATAACCGCCGTCGGGTGCATAGACTGAGGTCAAGCGGGCCGAAGAATAAGAAAGGATATCCATACCGGCTACACCGTACAAGTTCATCGAGAAATCAAAGTTTTTCCAGGAAGCGGTAAGGTTCATTCCGTAAGTGAACTTGGGATATCCATTGCCTATAACAGTACGGTCGGCATCGGTAATCTGCCCGTCACCATTCAAATCAACAAACTTATAGTCGCCGGGCTGGGTAGTCTTGTCCTGATATACACCACTTTCAACTCCCTTTTCAACCGCCAGCCTATTCATTTCATCAATTTCGGCCTGGGTTCTGAAAATGCCTTCTACCTTCCAGCCATAGTAGGAACCTACAGGATAGCCGTTCTGTGTAATGGAGTGGTTGTCCCAGTTGTCGCCATCTTGTGCTGAACCTGACTTGCTGAATATCGGATCGCCGACTTCAATAGCCTCGTTCTTCAGGGTAGACCCATTCAGTCTTATGCCGATATTCCAATCGCTGAAGCTCTTGTTCCACGCAGCAGTAAACTCGAAACCTGAGTTACGGATATGTCCCGCATTAGTATAGACATTGGAGAAACCGGTGGAAGGACGAATCTGGCGATACAGAAGCAGATCCTTTGCGTCACGGATAAAGTAATCGGCAGAGAAAGAAAGCTCATTGTTCATAAAGGCAAAATCAATACCGATATTTGTCTGCTCATTGGTTTCCCATTTCAGGTTGGTATCAATTTCTTTCTGCTGGGCAATACCGGCACCGTTAATCACACTCGAACCATTAAAGAACCAGTACATTGCATTTGCCGAAGACAACTGTGCTATGGACAAGTTGGTACCATTGCCCGCATTACCGGTCTGTCCCCATCCGGCACGCAACTTCAAGTTGCTGAACAGTTCTAAATCCTTAATGAACTTTTCCTCGGAAAGACGCCAAGCTACAGAAGCGGAAGGGAATGTACCATAACGATTGCCGGCACCAAAGTTCGAAGAACCGTCGCGGCGTACCGTTGCAGTCACAATATAGCGGTCGTTCAAAGTATAAGTCAGACGGCCGAAGTAAGAAAGGAATCTTGTCTTCAAATCCAGCCCACCATCCGTTTGCTTAGACGATGGGTCATTGGTCAATGAAATTTTGCGGATGTTGTCTGCCGGGAAATCGTTGGCACTGGAATTCAGCCAGGCACCGTTCGTATCGCTGGTAGAGAAACCGGCCATTGCACTTACGCGGTGATGCTCATTGGACCAGTCATAGTTCAAGAACGCTTCCAGACCGAGTGAAGTGGACTGGCTCTGGTTCAGCGAGAACGAGTCCTTACGGTCTTGAGTTCCAAAGGTTCTATCATTATAGGCTGTATAGCCATTATAACCTTTTGTATAATAATTATAACTGGCAATAGTTTTGAAGGTCAACCCTTTGTACAAATCGAGTTGTAGGAAAGCACTGGCGAGCAGACGGTCCCATTTATTGATGCTGTCGGCAGTCTTGGCAGCAGCAACCAGATTGTCAGCTCCCTTGTTCACATCCCCATTACCTTCTTTCTTGTAATGTCCCCAAGTACCGTCGGGCAACACAATAGGCATGGAATAGAAAACACCGTCCTCTACATAATCCATGGTTGGAATGGCTTGTGCATAGTTTCTCAGGTTGCCTCCTCCCATCTTTTCCGAATGTGCATAGTTCAAGTTCAAGCCTACATGCAGAAAGTCTTTCACTTTGTGAGTGATATTAGCGCGTGCCGTCAAGCGTTTAAAATTCGACTCAATCACGATACCCTGGTTGTTCAAATAACCCAGAGATAAGTTGGCTTGGGTATTTTCGCTGCCTCCCGAAGCAGAAAGGTTATAGTTCTGCTGTAATGCCGTGCGTGACATTTCATCCTGCCAGTCAATGCTGTTCAGTCTGCCTATGTAATCCTCGCCATATGCCAGATTGGTCATGGCAATACCGTCATTCTTGACGGCGGAACGTACAGCACTTGCAAACAAGCCCGCATCAGCCACATCAATCTTATTCGAATTGAACTGGAGGGCATAGTTGGCCGAAAAGTTCACCTTTGCCTTCCCCTTACCACCGTTCTTGGTAGTAATCATAATGACGCCATTGGCACCGCGAGTACCATAGATTGCCGTAGCCGAAGCATCCTTCAGAATTTCGATGGACTCTACATCATTAGGATTCAAGAAATCGATGGAAGTTCCTACCTGCACACCGTCCACTACATAGAGTGGGTCGGCAGAACCATTCACGGTTGCCACACCGCGGATACGGATGGAGAAACCTCCTTCCGGGTCACCGGAAGAACGGATGACAGATACACCTGCCGCAGCTCCCTGCAAACCTTGTCCCAAGTTCACCGGATTCCGCTTCATCATTTCCTCCGCATTCACGGAAGCCACAGAACCGGTGAGGTCGGATTTCTTCATCGTACCGTAGCCCACAACAACTACCTCATCCAAGGTTTCGGTATCCTCCTTTAAAGTAATTTTCAGAGCATTCATATTCCCGGTTACTTTGACCGTTCGCGCCAGATAACCGATGTAACTGGTCTTCAGCGTAGAACCTACGGGACACTGCAAGGAGAAGTTACCGTCCAAATCGGTAATCATACCGTTTGTCGTACCTTCCACAATGACATTGGCACCGATGATGGGCTCGCCTTTCTCATCCACCACTTGGCCCTTCACAGTAACTACACTCTGCTGTACGACAGTGACACCTGCAAACGGCTGTACGCTTGTTGCAAAGAGAGGTCCGGCACATGCCAGCGATACTGACATGATACCCAAATACTTCATCACATTTCTCATAAATACTAAATACTTAGGTTTAACAAATACCCCGGTCATAAGCACATCGGGAAAAAGATATGCGACACAATTTTGTGCCACTATAGAGGCACTGCCGTGCCATTGGGAAGGCACATCTGTGCCACCATAGTGGCACAGATTTCGGTAACTATATCCCTTTCTCTTCCATACCGACAGGGGTGAATTCAATATAGATTTTCAAAGATTAAGTTCAGAAACTCAGGGAAGTGCCTTCAACCTGGTTCAACAGTTGCGGTTTGGCCTTTCCACAATCCACTTTCACAACCTGAATACGGTTGTCGGCAGGTAGACAAACCAATCCTTCTGCCTGCTTCTTGTCAGCACTGTATACCTTCAGGCTCATTTTACTCCAATCCATCTCAGCAGTGGACTGCGCCAACTTCAGATGAGGAAGTACCGAACCGTCACGTACCAGCATGATTATCGGCAGACTGCCTGCTTCAATCCGGTGCCATCCGCCTTCGTAGACTTTCTCTGTCTGGTAGTCTATCCATTTTCCTTCGGGAAGGTAAACTGTGCGGCCCGTCATACCGGATTCAAGCAAGGGGGCAACCAGAATCTGCGAACCGAAGAGATACTCGTCATCCACTTTCCATGCTCCCGGATCATCGGGGAATTCTACAAACAAGGCTCTTAGCATCGGTAAGCCCTTTTCTGTACATTCCTTAGCCTGAGCATACACATAAGGCATCAGACGGTACTTCATCTCCGCACTCTTGCGGAAGACATCCTGCACACGCTTGCTGTCGTACAACCACGGCTCTGTCGGAGGTGCCCCATGCGCGCGGGTATGGGAAGTAAGAAAACCGAACGGTATCCAGCGGCAATACAAGTCCTCCGGAGTGGATTTTACAAAGCCGCCCATATCATGGCTCCAGAAGGAGAAACCGGACAAGCCGAAGGACAAGCCTGCACGAAGCGTACCCAGCAGACCCGTGTTCGTAGTTGCAGCATCACCGCCCCAATGCAATGGATAACGCTGGGAACCAGCCCATGCGGCACGTGCCCACATTATATTCTCGTTGTGCAACTTCTTGGTTATCTCGGACACTGCCATATCATAACGCACCGGATAGAGGTTATGCTCATACCATCCGCTCTTGCCGGAAGCGTAAATACCATTCAGTGGAGCAGCCTCGCCAAAGTCTACTTTAATGGCACTGACACCGATATTCAGCAATCCCGCCAGTTTGTCCTGATACCACTTTACTGTTTCCGGATTGGAAAAATCAAGCACCACATCTTCGTAGGGAAGTTCACCATTTCCATTTTTCACATACATGTCTTTCTCTATCAGTTCAGAGAAATAACGGTTTTTAGGAGTGAAATAAGGCAACTGCCACAAACATACATGGAAACCTTGAGACCTCAAATCCTTCAACATCTGCTGTGGATTCTGGAAACGGTTCTCGGAGAATTTATAGTCACACTGCCAGTCCACATCAAACCAGCCGGTATCGAAATGGATAACATCGCACGGATACTTGTTCTTACGGATATTGGCCGCTACATCATAACCTTCCTTTTCACTGAAATAGGTAATACGGCTCATCCACGTACCGAAAGACCACAAGGGGGGCATGCCCGGCTTTCCTACCAAATCGGTGTACTCGTCCAGAATATCTTTCGGCTCGCCGAAGAAAACGAACAAATCCAGGTTCTCGTCACCCATGAACATTTTGTTCAGCCCAATATAGGTAGCACCAAAATCACAAGTCACGGGAGCGGATGTATGCATAAACATACCATATCCCCGGTTACTCATAAAGAAAGGAATCGGTTTGTACATCTGGTCCGTCTCAGGCCCTTGTGGGTCTGTAACGAACAAGTTCACCTTCTGTCCGGCCTTGTTCAGCCCAGTGGCAGACTCTCCGCAACCAAAAATCATTTCATCTGCAGTCAAGGTAAATACCGGATTGATGCGGCGAGCATTGTCGCTTCCCCGCTTCACAAAACAGAACGGCGTATATTTTACCTGCGTAGAGTCCGCGTCGCTCAAAGCGGCAGTCTGGCTCAAGATACGTCCGGCTTTATCCTTCAAGACGATTCTCCAAGGATTCTTGTTAATCTGAATGGTTCCATAGTCGCTGGAATAGATAATCTTGTCATTCGTCTCGGTAACTTTCCAGCTTCCATCCCTGCCCGGTTCCTTTGCCAACATGATGGAAGCGGCAGGTTTGGGTTCCACCGGGGTCGTTAGCATACGGATACGTACCGTACGCGGAGTTACAAAGTCAATCTTGAATTTGAGGTTAGGGTCATTTTCATAGGCAGTGAAGGGGAAATCGAGCATTCTCATTTTACGGGGCTGTGCACCGTTGGTATTGAAGGCTTGGCGGGGCATCAGATGCCCGCGTTTCCAATTCACCAGCCCTTCACCCGACTTGGCATCGAATGACTCCAGGTGATCTGCAAAAAACAAGGTATTACTCAAGTCACGGAAATCGGTACTCATGTCCAGAGGTTGGTTCATCAAATACGAAGTACCGTCATTGACATGTGGCTGTGCCAACAGATTGCCACCGGCAAACAACAGCATCGCCACTGCTAAAAGTTCTTTCTTCATACTATTAGGATTTAAATGATCTCGCCTGCAAATGTATTTTTCTTAAAGGAAACACAGATGCCTTAAAAATGTCTTTTAATATCCGGTTTTGTTTCATAGAACCCATATAGGGCCATTGGAAACAAAATGCATACTATTTTTCACCAAACGGAGGATATCATCCCACACGAATACGCAAATCTTTCCTTGCTCGTTCGAAGGATTATATTTAAGTTTGCAGTTACAATATTGTTAATCCTTCTAATAAAGAAAATACATGAAACAACTGCTCCTATTCCTTATATGCAACCTGGCCTTCCTCCTTACTGTTCAAGGTAACTCAGCGGAAATCCCGCCGGCTGTCATGTTCAAGCAGCTCTCTACAACAGAAGGACTCTCCAACAACAGTGTCCGAAGCATCTACAGAGACAATAGGGGATTCCTCTGGGTGGGGACAGAATCAGGACTCAACAAATACGACGGCTACTCCTTCCAGCAGTATTACCAGAACAACTCCGACCTGCCGGACGATGCCATCAGCGAAATTTTCGAAGGACCGGACGACAATGTATGGATAAGGACTTCCAGCGGCTACAGTATCTATAATTATAAGACCGGTAAATTCGACAATGACTATAAACCCATACTCGATGGGCTGCAAATCCCCAGTAAAAACATTCTGAGGATGGGAAAAACATCCAAGAATGAGTTTTGGGCCTACGACTATTCCAAACTTTACATACGAAGCATGGACAACAACTCCATCAAAGCCTATCCATTGGCAGTTGAAAAGATTTCAAACCTCTATATAGGTGTCCAGTTCATTTATATAATGTACTCCAACGGTACCCTATACAGTATCAGCAAGCAGACTTCCGAAGTCAAGGAAATAGCCATTCCCACCATCTATAGACCTTTGCTGGAGAATCATGAGCCACACATTTACATAGACCAAAACGAAAGCCTATGGGTATACACCTTCCAAAACAGCCTACTTTTGCACAAGAACAGTTTTACACAGCAATGGGAGGACATCAGCCTGAACAATAACACTCACATACAGTACAATCGCGTGCAACGCATCCTCGACCTGGGAGACGGCAACGTATGGATACTTACCAGCCATATGGGGCTGTTCGTTTACAACACCCTGACCAAATCGCTTACCAACTTGGTGCACAATCCATTGAAACCGCACACCATTGCCAGCAACAATCTGAATACCATTTACCGGGACAAAGACGGAACCATATACATAGGGAATTTCAAACACGGTATTTCCTATTATAGCCCCATGTCCCAAATCATACTATGCAACAAATCCCTGGAATATGATGATATCCTGACCTTCTGCGAAGACACCAGCCAGGAATACATTTACTACGGAACAGACGGTACGGGACTAATCCGACGTTCACTAGTGACCGATTCATACGAAAAGATAGCAACTCCCGCCAATATTGTAGTCGACTTATCCATCGACTCCAAAAACCGCCTATGGATAGGCACCTTCCAGAAAGGACTGCTATGCTACTCGAAAGGGCAAATCAAACAATACACAGTAAGTAACAGCCAGCTTCTCGAGAACAATGTGTATACAGTAAAGGTAGACAAACACGGATACATCTGGATAGGTACCATGAAAGGATACATACAGAGGTTAAATCCGGAAACCGAGCAGTTTGACACCATCTTGTACCGTCCGGGAGAATTCTTTGTCCGAGATATGTACTATGATAAAGACAGTACCCTTTACGTAGCGACCAAAGGAGGACTCATTATCATCGATACGGAAACCCAAGCCTATAATATCTACGCCGAAGCCGGCCGCTTCAAGGAGAACAATATGCTCACTGTCTATAAGGACAGCCGGGACCTTCTTTGGATAGGACATCCACACGGACTGAGTATATGGAACCAGAAGAACGACTCCATCTACTTCCTTGACCAGAAAAACGGACTTGCCGCCAACCTCGTCAGAGCCGTCACGGAAGACAACAACAACCAGATGTGGATTGGTACCGGCAACGGCATCTCACGAATCAAAATAACAAACGGTACATACGCCATCGTGAACTACTCCGTAAGCGACGGACTGATATGCAACGATACCAATGTCCACGCCATCCTCAAGCTACAGAACGGCAATATACTGATAGGCACGCCACAAGGTTACCAGACTATCATTCCACAAGACATCCTGACCACAAGTTATGATGCCAATATTTACCTTACCGGTATTGAGCTCAAATCCGGAATGACCCATCCGGACATCCTGAACGGCAGCTCACTTGAATGTGCACAACATCTTTCCTTCACTGAAAAGGAAAATTCATTCACTCTGTCCTTCTCTGCCCTCGACCTGGTGGAAACGGATAAGATAAAATATGCCTATAAGATTCATTCCAACTGGATTTATGCTGAAAACAACAAAGTAAACCTATCCATGCTGACTGCCGGAAACTATACTTTATCCGTCAAGGCATGCAACTCACAAGGCATATGGAGCCCCAACGTCAAGGAACTGAAAATAAAGATACTCCCTCCTTGGTGGCGCACTTGGTGGGCTTATACCATATATAGCGGTATCGTTTTGTGCATCCTTCTGTCCATTATCCGCAATCTGCGCTTACGCCAAAAGCAGAAACAAATCATGCAGGCCATCGAGGTGGAAAATGAAAGGCAGCAGAAAATCAACAATATGAAACTGCAGTTCTTTGCCAACATAAGTCACGAACTGCGGACCCCCTTGTCACTTATCATCAATCCGCTTGAAGAGTTTTTCGTAGACCATCCCGAATATCGTAAAGGCATTCTGGATATGGTCAAACAAAATGCCGACTATCTGCTGGAACTGATTAACCAACTGCTGGATTTCAGAAAGCTGGATGCCAAGGCTGAAACCCTGAAATGCAAACATGACAACATCCTTATCATTCTGAGTGAAATATTCCACTCTTTCGATCCGATAGCACAGAAACGGAACATCAGCTATAGCCTTACCGCTCCACAACATTCTGTATTCATGGATTTCGACTATGACAAGATACGCAAGATATGCACAAATATCCTGTCAAATGCATTCAAGTTCACTCCCAATAAAGGAAGCATCTCACTGGATATTGCCGTAAGAGGCACAAATCTGGAACTGACCTTTACCGACACCGGTTGCGGCATAGAGGATGAAGCCAAGGAGAAAATATTCCAAAGATTCTATCAGTCGGGCAAAAACCAGTCGAACAACGGAGGCAGCGGCATTGGACTGCACATTGTTTCCGAATACGTAAAGATGCATCAGGGTACTGTCTGTGTCAGGGATAACCAGCCTTGTGGTTCTGTATTCCTGATTGCCCTACCCCTACACCAGAACAGTAATGAAACCAAAAACGGAGAACCGGTCGAAGGACCGGAAATAAAAGAAGAATCCCATCCATTCACCATACTACTCGTAGATGACAACTACGACTTCTTGAAATTTCTCTCTGAAAGTCTTGCCAGGCAGTATCATGTATTAAAAGCCACAAACGGAAAACATGCACTGAATGTACTGGAAAAGGAAGATATTGATTTAGTGGTCAGTGACATCATGATGCCCGAGATGGATGGTCTGGAACTATGTTCAACCATCAAGAATGACATACGCTACTCCCATATCCCCATTATCCTCCTGACAGCTAAGGCAAGTGAAGAACACCAATTGGAAGGGCTTAGCGTTGGCGCAGACGACTATATCACCAAGCCTTTCAATATGGAAGTCCTCAAGCTGCGCATCAACAAGATTATCGAGATGAACGTCAAACGTCAGGAAATATTCAATCAGGACATTAAAATCGAGCCAAGCCGTATCACCATCACTCCCCTTGACCAGCAGCTGGTGGAAAAAGCCATCCAGATTGTAGAGGACAATATCAGCGAAACCGAGTTTTCCGTCGAGGAGCTTGCCAGCAGCCTGAATATATCACGCAGCTATTTCTACAAGAAAATGATTAAGATAACGGGAAAGAAACCCATCGAATTCATCAGGACCATCCGTATGAAACGTGCACAACAACTCTTGACAGAAAGCCAGATGCAAGTTTCGGAAATTGCATATACCTTGGGGTATAACTCCCCCAAGATATTCTCCAAACATTTTAAAGAAGAGTTCAACATCAGCCCATCCGAATTTATAAGGCAGCAGGCTGAATAGAAACATTATTTTGACATCAAAGCATCCAACGAAGACACCAACGCCACCAAAGCAGCACTCCAATTAATGGCTATTTCATTGGAAGCATACGAACCTTCCACATCTGCATAAGACTCATCCGGCAGATTGGAAGGATAGGGTACACCGTCTTGTTGGCCAGGATTGGGACCGCCAACAAGGAAACCGGGAAGAGGTGCCTCTATATCATCCGATGCAGAAAGACGATGGTGCGGATACAGAGGACTTTTCATCCCGAAACCGGTGACATAACAATATCCCGTGGCATTCTTTCCTAAAATGTAGTCCATATTGCGGTAGGCGTTCGTCAGGTACGACTTCTCACCCGTAAGCAAATAGGCGCAAACCAGTGAAGTGGCTTGGTTAGCACACCCTTCGGCAAGGCATCCCCAAAAGAAATCTTTGGCATCGTTGCCGTAAGGAGCGTGGAAAGGAGAGCGGTCAGCACCCCGCACAGCCTCGGCAGCATAGTCCAGTAGCAGGTCTTTCATGGCATTTGCCAACTCCACGTCTTCACCCTGATATTCCCTGCCCGGTTGCAGCCAGGCAAACACGCCCAACGCAGTGGTATTGCCCCAAGAAGGAGTCTTATATGCAGTGGGCAGATGCTTCTTCACTTGTTCCCGGTAAACGGGCTTTCCCGTAGCAAGATAGAGCTCGGAAGCCGCCCAGAAGAATTCGTCATCGGCACTACGATCACCGTAAGCTCCCGTAACCACGGCAGGTTGATATTGCTTGTTGAGGAGGTCCTGATGATAGAGCGCTTGCGGATGCGCTTCTGCCCAGGCGTAAGCACGTTCGGCAGCCTGCAAAGCCACTTCCGAAAAGCCAGGATAATCCTCTTCGTAAGGAGCAAACAACACGGAAGCTTGCGCTAAAGCCGCAGCATAGTCCAATGCCGCCGTTACTGATTTCTGAACTACATAACGGGGCTGCTTACACTCCGTAGGCTTGATAAATCCCTCGAACGAAGGGGTAGTCAGCTTGTGGTAGACTCCTCCGTCGGCAGGGTCTTGCATGGTCAGCATCCATTTCAGGTTATAGTACATCTCGTCCAGCAAATCGGGCGTGTGGTTTCCGCTTTCCGGGATGTTCACCCGTTGACGGATAAAATAGTCAGGAAAGCGGGCATAAATCGCCTGCATCAATCCGATGGAATAAGCGGAGTTCACAATGTACTTGTTATAATCTCCGGCATCATACCATCCTCCCGGAGAAGAAATCACCGCTCCCGCCTTACGTTCCGGCCCGGCAGCATTGGGATGTACCAGCACCTTGTCATCTGGATGGCCTGCCGGACGGCTCCACCGACCCGCATAAGTCGCTTCGATGGGCATACCCGTACGTTGGTAATAGAAAGATTTCAAAGCGGCATCGGCCAAAGGGGACAGCACCTTTTCCTTTACTTCGAATGCCACTGAATCGCCGTTAACCAACAGAAGATATCTTCCCGGTACCGTGATGTCACTGAAATCCAATATTGTCCTGCTCCTATCCGACCAAGCGGATGAAGCGGTATATCCGGGTTTGCCGGAAAGTAGCCGATTGCCCGTGGCTGCATCTACTATGGTAAATTCACGTACCTCACCGGCATTCACCACAGCTACTTTTTCCTGCTGGGGATAATACCCTAACTGATTCAAACGTACAGTTTCTGAAGGATGCCCTAAAGTGGCCATTCCTCCCAGAACTGTAAACAGACATGTAGTTATATTCATATCACTATTCTTTATATATTAATATTATTCCATTTCAAAATTATTTATCCGACAATAAGGTAATGAAACTGATAGCCGGCAAGTGTACCCGTACCAGTCCATTCTCCACCTTCACTGCAGTTTCCTTCATGCAGTCCTTTGTATTGGTCACATAGACTTTCAGTTCCTTCACTTCTGCAGGGATACCGGAGATGACAGCCTCGCAATCCGCCCCATTATTGACCATATGGACGGCATATTCTCCGCGCACCATATTTCCGAAAGCCGCACAGTTTACATTTTTCTTGCTGCTACTGACTGGAATAGCCAAGGCATCGGCCGGAGTGGAGGCCAGCTGCTTAATGTTCCAGAAACGTTGTGTAGGACGCAAAGGACCTTTGGAGCCATAAATGCCGTCTCCCCACAACAACGAATAGTCTGAAGTGAGCTGCCACTGCAAGATGGACAATGGTTGGCAAATCGCACAAATACGTGTATACAGATTGATTTCATAAAGTGCAAACGTCGACTCATTGAATATCTCGGCATAACCATGAGCAGCGGCATCCGTACTACCCTCACCAACCAAGAGTAGTACATTAATCTCTTTGGCAGCACCCGCCCACTTCCTTAACGTAACATCATCACAACCACGCCATGAATGGAAAGAAACTGCACCAATATACTTATGAGTCTCAGGATTGTTCAAAGCAGGAAGGATAAAATCGAAAGTAGTGGCATCCGAATTGTCGCCAAGCAGCATGCGGGTAGGAAGATTCAACCCTGCCAGATAAGCACCGAACTCCTTAATGAAATCTGCATGCTCCTGCGGAGTGTGGAGGACATCAATACCCAAATCCGATTCATTGAACGAGAACATGGAGAACTCAATACCATAATACCGTTTGGCATACAACAGATAATCTGCCATGGATTTATAAATCTTCTCCTTTTTCCGGTTATCCAGACGATAAGCAATGACACCACCTTGACGGGCATAACTTGCAGGACCTCCGTCAATGGCCCATGCAGGCGGAAACCAACAGCTTAGTATTACCGGCATTCCCATCGCCTTCAAGCGCTTTGCCATGAGGAGACTTTCCTCCACCCGCTTGTTCAGTCCCCCATTCTGTGCCACGGCAATAGGATCGGATTCTTCTTCGGGTTGCCACAATCTCCACGGAAATTCCACACGGCCATAAGCTACGCGCAAGTTTTCCAGACAGTAATCTATCACTTTAGGGTCGGCAGCAGGATTCTGCAGGCGGAAATTCCCTCCAAAGCCTGCAAACAAACTTCCCGGATTCTGCATATCCAATGTAATTTCCGCGTCACTGTGATCTATCACTCCGGAAGCATGCAGTTCCATAGACAATGCTGTTCTCCCAGCCTTTTTCAGAATCGGCATTAGCGAGATATACACAACAGTACCGGTAGACTCTTTTTCAACCGTGGCCTTTACAGACTTATTGAACTTGAATTCCAACTTCCTATTGGCCGAAGTAACGGTCAGCTTCCTGCCACTTGTCCTTACTTTGGCATCAACGTAGTTTTCCGGACTTAAAGCAATACAGTAATAGGCTGTCTGGTTCAAAGTAGTGTCCGACAGCGCATCAATAGAAATCTCCACCAAGCCTTTTCCCTTATCAGTCACTTTCTGATGGAACTTTACACCTCGTAGAGTAGTCGTCACTTCCTGCATATCCCCCTCACGATGGAAAACGGGACGGACCTGCTTCTCCTTTCCAGTAATCTCCATATCTCCTTTCAAGGTTCCGACACGCAGGGATGACTCAAAGTCTATCAATTCACCGTCTACACGGACACCCGTGATATTGCTCCATGCCATCACTTCCGTCTGGGCAGAAAGCGGCAGAGATAATATACCACACAGCAATACAACTATTCCAAACTGGAAAATTCGTAAATTCTTCATAATATCAAATCTATAAAAGGTTGTCATTTCAGTCTGGTATCAATCTCAAACCCCATACGGCTGTTATGATAGGGACAATTCCACATACTTGCTTTAGGCTCCTTGTAGCGGGGAGTTCCATCTTCCAGCACCGTTCTGAACCATTCACC
>OGMI01000528.1_pt1 | contig 16195 bp, 12 predicted proteins | sample 1573201 | NCBI WGS metagenome assembly OGMI01 (sample SAMEA2582012, study PRJEB24529) | metagenome | biome: Human gut stool | place: China | collected 2011
GACAATCAAGGGGGAGCTCATGCCGGACAAACTGCTGTGGTCTTTGGTGCCGGATGTATCGGACTGGTCTCAATGATGGCTTTAAAAGCCGAAGGAGTTTCTAAGGTATACGTCGTAGATATCATGCAGAAACGACTGGATAAAGCATTGGAACTGGGAGCTACAGGCGTAATTAACTCGATGGATAAAAACGTACAGGACGAAATATCCCGTCTGACAGAAGGAAAAGGCGTTGACCTGGTCATAGAAACTGCCGGAATGGAAATTACGACCCGTCAGGCTATCCATATTGCCAAGAAAGGCTCTACCATTGTCCTGGTGGGATACTCAAAGACTGGTGAGATGACTCTCCCACTTAGCCTGGCACTCGACAAGGAACTGACTTTTAAAACAGTCTTCCGTTACCGCCATATTTACCCGATGGCTATTGAGGCTGTAGCTTCCGGAAAAGTCAACCTGAAAGGTATCGTTTCCAATGTGTTCAGCTTTGATGACATACAAAATGCCATGGACAAGAGTGTCAGCGACAAGGCCAATATTGTAAAATCTGTCGTAAAAATCGGATAATCAAATACAGGTCTAACAGATAAAGGCAGTATAACCGGTAAAGTATGAAAAGATTTTATCTGACAGTATGGGGAGTAATTTTTACTCTCCATACGTTTGCTCAAATTCGTTTCGATGCAAACATAGCCAACAATCATTTATGGAGAGGTATTGAAGTAGCAGACGGTGTGGTTATAACCAGCGATATTTCCTACACAATGCTCAACGGACACATCTGTTTAGGATTCTGGGGAGGCAGCAATGTCACTGGTGAATACAAGGAATTCAACCATCACCTGTCTTTTCGGACAAATGGGTTTTCACTTTCATTTTGGGACACCTATAATTTCTCATCGGGTGCGACCTATAATAATAAGGAATTCTTTAACTATAAGGCTTCGGAAACCGGACGCTTTCTGGATGCTATAATCGATTACCGGTTCAAAGGCTATTTCCCCTTATATATCAGTTGGTCGACAATCTTATTCGGACGTGACCGGAATACAACCAACCAGGCCAACAAGTATTCCTCATTCTGCTACATTGAATATCCTGTCTATGCTAAAAAGGGTTGGCATCTGTATGCAGGTATCGGGACAGCCTTTGCTTTAAACAAGGCTGGAGATTCTTCTCACTTCTACGGAGAACAGCCTGGCATCGTCCACATAAGTCTGAAACTTTCACGCAAGATTTCCATTCAGGGATACAAAATTCCTGTTCATGCCTGTGCCGTTTGGAATCCGCAAGCCAACCAAGCTTTCTGGCAGATAGGAGCTCAGCTATTCAGCTTTAATTAAGTTATGCCTTCCCTTTACAGCGCAGGACATTATACCTGACGACACCGATAAGCCGTAGGTGTAGACCCCACAGTCTTTTTAAAAATACGGGCAAAATGCTGGGGATACTGAAATCCCAGACAATAGGCAATCTCGCTGATACTTTTATCGGATGCCAGCATCTCCTGCTTGGCTACACTCACCAGCTTGTTCTGTATATACTCCTGAGCCGTACGTCCGGTTTCCTTTTTTACCAAGTCGCCAAAATAATTAGGCGAAAGATTTACAGCATCGGCAAAGTATTTTACAGTGGGAAGTCCCATTTCCTGTGGCTTGTCGCTCTGAAAATAACCATCCAGCATCTCTTCAAACTTAATAAGGATGCCTTTATTTACCGGAGTGCGCGTAGTAAACTGCCGGTCGTAAAAACGCTGACAGTAATCGAGCAACAACTCAATATTCCGGCAAATCAAGCGACGGCTATGCCGGTCGGCAGGCCGCTCCAACTCTGCTTCCAGCTGGGCAAGGCAATGCTCGAAAAGCTGTTTCTCCTCGTCCGACAAATGCAAGGCCTCGTTCGAAGCATACGAAAAGAAAGAATAATGCCGGATGTCGCGTCCCAATTCCGTACCGCGGATAAAATCCGGATGAAACAACACCCCTTTTGCCAAAGGACGAGTTCCTTCTTCCATATGCACTTCGACAACCTGTCCCGGTGCAAAACTGGTAACCGTTCCTTCCTGATAATCGTATGTCTGCTTGCCATAACGCAAATCACCGCACTTGGTCTGCTTCAAATATAATGCGTATACCCCATAATTTATGGTAAAATGAACCGGGAAACGAGTGGCACGCGCCAAATCAATGACTGCTACCTGCGGATGTATGAATTCCAGTCCGTAGAGTTTGCCGTAATCGGCCAAGCTATCTAACTTTATGACTTCCTGCATTTCAAGCTTTTTTTATTTTCCACATAAAACATATCAGCAGTTTCCTAACGGGTTAGGTTCCTATTATAATTGAGCTGACTGAATTGAATCGAAAATTAATATTTTGTTTCTGAACAGCCAAAAAGCATGTAAAATTTTATGTTTTTTTCTTTCTGTCCTTTCATCAGTATGCATCCGATGCTTCTTTACTGAGATAAACCTTCGGCATTGCTGTGACTAAAATTCGTCTTTTTTATGCGATAAGTTCATCATTGCAATGATGCAGTGAAAATAAAATGTTGTAACTTCGCAAGCGTAACAACAACCCATTCTGTATGAATTATCTGGTATTTATTACGTATGAGTCCAAACAATAATTGAAGATATATTAATTTAAAAAACGATATGGAAAGCATTGCAAAAAAAGAGATTCCGGTGCTGGTACTTACCGGCTATCTGGGCAGCGGAAAGACAACGCTGGTGAACCGGATTCTGACCAACCGACAAGGTATTAAATTTGCCGTAATTGTAAACGATATAGGGGAAGTAAACATTGACGCCGAACTGATTCAGCGGGGCGGTGTGGTAAACACGGACAACAACAGTCTGGTGGCACTGCAGAACGGCTGTATCTGCTGTACGTTGCAGACGAACCTGATTGAGCAGGTCTTCGAACTGATGAAATCGCAGCAGTTTGACTACATCGTGATTGAAGCCAGCGGAATATGCGACCCGGAACCGATTGCACAGACCATCTGTACCATTCCCCGATTGGGAGAGGCATACTCACGCTATGGGGTGTGCAAGCTGGACTGTGTAGTGACAGTCGTGGATGCCTTGCGCATGCAGAGTGAATTTGGTTGCGGCGAGGCACTGACCGAGCATCCTGCCGGTGAAGACGATATAGCCAACCTGCTTATCCAGCAGATTGAATTCTGCAATATTGTCTTGCTGAACAAAATCGATGAGGTAAGCGAAGAGGAGCAGAAACGCATTACGCAGATTATCCGTACCCTACAGCCGGGAGCTGAAATCATAGCCTGCAATTTTGCAGATGTGGAGCTGGATAAAATCTTAAATACAAACAGTTTCCGTTACTCGAAGGTGGCTGCATCTGCCGGATGGATTCAGGAACTGGGTAAACCTTGTGAAGAACCGGAGCACCACACGGAACATGATGCCGGGGAGCATCACCACGAAGAGCATCATCATGAGGAGCATTGCCACGAGGGACACCATCATCATGAGGGTTGCTGCTGCCACCACCATCACCACGAAGAGGGCGAAGCGGCAGAATATGGCATCGAGACATTTGTATATTACCGCCGTCCAGCTTTCGACATGAACAAGTTCGACTACTTCATCAATGCCCAATGGCCCCGCAACGTTATCCGTGCCAAGGGAGTGTGCTACTTCAACGATAACCCGGACATGACTTGTCTGTTCGAACAGGCCGGAAAGCAAAAGCAGTTGAGCGAGGTGGGTCAATGGTATGCTGCCATGCCCGAGGAAGAGCTGATGCAGATGTTCCAGCGTGAACCGGGTTTGCTGCGCGACTGGGACGAGCGCTATGGCGACCGTATGCAGAAGATTGTATTCATCGGTCAGCACATGGACAAAGAACAGCTGATTGCCGACCTAGACGCGTGTCTGGAATAAACAGACGACTCAAAATTTCATTTTAGCAATAAACTGATAACATCCTAAAATGGGACTAAATAAAATGAACAAAAAACATTCTTTTTATCTATTACTTGGAAGTGTAGCTACAGCCTCGTGCCTGCTGAATGCAGGATGCCAAAAAGCCGCTACACAAGACTTCTCCCGCTCGGATTATTATACCCGGGGAATCGGGAAATATCCGGGATGCCCGCAGGAGGATTTTTCTCCGGAGTTGAAACCTGACGACACGTACCGCAACATTGCGTTACTGCGTACAGCTTACCAGTCGTCCAGTTATGACTATAACCTGACGGCTCAGCTGGTTACGGACGGTATTATAAGTACTGCCCTGCCACAATATCTCACGTTATCGACTCCGGACGGGGCATCACCGAAACGGGAACGGGAATGGATGATTGACGAAGGTCCTTATTCCAGAAATACGACGGTAGGCGAAGATACGTATTTTCAGTTCAGCCTGCACAACTACCAAAAGCAAGCCGATAAGGTTTACCTGAGAGGGTCTGTAACCTATCATGCTGACAAGGCAGGAAAGGGATACGAAATGTTGTGCATGGGTTCGAACGATGGAGAGAACTGGGAAGAACTGGGCCGCCTGTCCGGAAAGGGATTACCGGGAAAAGCCAGCCGCTACACCATGCACTCTGACCCGAATAAGCAAAGCGAAAAAGGAGACCTGCCGGTACGTATTCTCGACCAATACATTCCGCTTACCAAAGTCGGTGCATACAGTTATTACCGCATTGTATTGCGTATGCCGGGAGCTGCCTATTGGACTGTAAAAGACTTGAATTTCTACAACAACAATGATTTGGTAGAGCTCAAGCCTTCGCAGTATTTCAACAGCACTTGGATGAGTGCGACAGACAAAGAGGAATGGATTTATGTAGATCTGGGAAGCGTTTCTACATTCGACCGGATTGTCCTGCACTGGATAAACAAGGCTGTGGCCGGAAAGATTCAGGTTTCAGACGATGCCAAATCATGGAAAGATATTGCTCAGCTGCCTGGTGGTGAGGAACTGACTGACGACATTCCGGTAAAAGGCAAAGCCCGTTACGTACGCATTACCATGGAAAAAGCTGCAGGAAATGATAGGTATCTGCTCAGCGAAGTAGAGGTTATGGGTAAAGGCGGACTGACAGCGCAACCTGTAGCACACCCCCAAGTAAGTGGCAACAGTCTGACACTTTCCGGCGGCAACTGGAAACTGCAAAGAGCTTCCGAAGTGAAACAGTCGGGCAATGAAATAGCCTCATCAGCATTCCTGCCTGATGGTTGGATTACCGCTACCGTACCGGGAACGGTCTTGACCAGTTACCGGAATGTGGGTGCTGTACCCGACCCCAATTATTCGGATAACCAACTTAATATCTCCGAGGCTTTTTTCAATTCCAGCTTCTGGTACAGAAATGAGTTTGAAGTACCCGAATCGTTCATCAAAAAACGGGTTTTCCTCAATTTCGACGGCATCAACTGGAAAGCTCATGTCTATCTTAACGGCAAAAAGCTTGGTGACATTGAAGGTGCATTTATCCGTGGTAAAATGGATGTCACAGATTGCATTGTGCCCGGCAAGAACGTATTGGCCGTAGAGATTATAAAAAACAGTCATATCGGTGCAATCAAGGAAAAGAACAAACAGAGTACCGACTTTAACGGCGGTATCCTGGGAGCCGACAATCCTACCTTCCATGCCACTATCGGCTGGGACTGGATTCCTACGGTACGCGGTAGAAACATTGGTATATGGAACGACGTACGGCTGACCAGCACAGGAGCGGTTACAGTCAGCGACCCATTAATCGAAAGTGTATTGCCCTTACCGGATACGACATCGGCAGCACTTACCGCCCGTACTTTCGTGAAAAATCATACCGAGAAAGATGTGGAAGGAGTACTGGAAGGAAGAATCGGTGATATCCGTATCGCACAGAAGGTTACCCTGAAGGCTGGCGAAGAAAAGGAAATCGCCTTCACACCGGCAAATTATAAAGAACTGACCGTACAGCATCCGCGTCTGTGGTGGCCTAAAGGCTATGGCGAGCCTTATCTGTACGATGCAGGCTTTGTCTTCAAGATTGGCGATCAGATTTCTGACAGTGTAAACTTTAAGGCGGGCATCCGGCAGATGACATACAACGAAGACAATCATATCCTGAACATGTACATCAACGGACGTCGCTTCATCGGCCGGGGCGGTAACTGGGGATTCAGCGAATCGAATCTGAACTACCGTGGCCGCGAGTACGATGCAGCCATCGCTTACCATGCTGACATGAACTTCAACATCATGCGCAACTGGGTAGGAATGATTGGTGACGAAGAGCTTTACGAAGCTTGCGACAGACACGGTATTATGATTTGGCAGGACTTCTGGCTGGCTAATCCTTCGGACGGACCAGACCCTTATTATCCGGAAATGTTTATCACCAATGCCGAAGACTATGTACGCCGTATCCGCAATCATGCTTCGGTAGGAATTTACTGTGGCCGCAACGAGGGCTATCCACCCGAACGCATCGACAAGGCTTTACGACAGATTGTGAAGGATGAGCATCCTGGCATGCACTATATTTCCAGTTCGGCAGATGACGTTGTGAGCGGACACGGACCGTACCGTATGCTTCCTGCCAAAACGTACTTCACACTGGAGGCTGGGAACGACAAGTTCCACAGTGAAAGGGGTATGCCTAATGTACTTACTTACGAAGGTTTCAAGCGCACCTACTCTCCCGAAGGTATGTGGCCTCAGTCGCACGAATGGGGAATACACGATTATACGCTGGAGGGAGCACAGGGAGCAACCTCATTCAATGAAATCATTGCAGAAGGTTACGGCAAACCACAAAGTGCACAGGAATTTGCCGAACTGGCACAATGGGTTAACTACGACGGACACCGCAGTCTGTTCGAATCGAGAAGCAAGAACCGCATGGGGCTGCTGATGTGGATGAGTCACTCTTGCTGGCCTTCTATGGTATGGCAGACATACGACTATTATCTGGAACCGACAGCTGCCTATTTTGCCATCAAGAAAGCTTCCGAGCCACTGCATATCCAATGGAATCCGGCAACCGATGAAGTGGAGGTCGTGAACTACAGCGCCGGCAAGCGTAATAATCTTACAGCAAAAGTGCAGATTCTGAACATGGATGGCAGCATCGCATGGGAAAAATCGGCTACGGTAAACAGCCTGGAAGACACGACCGAGAAATGTATTGCATTGGAGTATCCCCAGAATCTGTCGCAAGTGCATTTCATCAAGTTGTGGCTGATAGAAAACGGCAAAGTTGTTTCTGATAACTTCTACCACCGAAGCTTGAAGGAAAACAACTACCAGGCATTGAAGGAGCTGCCACAGGTAACCCTCGACTGCCAGTCGGCTACACAACAGGACGAACAAGGAAATTGGAAAGCAACTGTTACACTGAAAAATCCGGCTACTGTCCCTGCCCTGATGATACGCATCAACATTACTGGCGATAAGGACGGTGACCAGTTCTTGCCTATTCTTTACTCCGACAACTATTTTGCCTTGTTGCCGGGTGAACAGAAAGAAATCAGTATCCGCTGGAAAGATGTAGATACACGAGGCAATGCACCCGTTATCACTGTATCGGGATATAATGTTGCCCGTACCAGTAAATAACCGGTATTAAATCAAATCTTAATACAGTAAAAAAGGACCGAAAGCGCTTTTGTTAGCGTTTTCGGTCCTTTTTTGCATCAATCAAATATTTATTTCCTCTTTTTCACGAACTGAATAAACACTTAACAATCAATGCAGAGCAGCGTAATGCAAATCTTCTTCGCGGAAATAGCTTACTTCACGGAAAAATGGATGAACCGGACCAAAACCAGAACCAAACTTATACATAGCTCCCGATTCAATAGACTGCTGAATGAATACTTCAGCCTTGCGAACCGCATCAAGCAATGCATAGCCTCTAGCTACATAGGTGGCAATAGATGAGGCAAAGGTATCTCCAGTTCCGTTTACATTCTTCGTCAATATTCTTTGCTTGGAGAATTCTTTCATCAGTCCGGTGCGTGGATCATAAAAATAATCGGTAAGTGTATCTTCTCCCGGAACAGATTTCAAGATGACCGCATTCCCCCACTGACACAACTCCTGCAAATCCTCTTTTATATGTTCAGTACTCACCGAACGCCCTAAAAGGACTTCTGCTTCGCGGTAATTCGGTGTAATAATAGCAGCCATGGGAAAAAGCAAATCCTTATATGCTTGTACAGCTTCTTCTTTCAACAAACGGTCACCGGCGGAGCTGACCATCACGGGATCTATCACTTTGGGAATATCCTTAAACTGTTTCAGCAATCCGGCTATTCCCGTTACCAGTTCAACAGAATAAAGCATACCCGTTTTAATGCAATCAGCCCCTACATCTTCCAGAAAAGACAGCGCCTGATTTACGATCATCTGTACAGGGATAGTATAAATGTCCTTTACGCGCTGCGTGTCTTCATCTACTATGCACGTAACCGCTCCGGCTGCAAAGCCACCACATGCAGACACAGCTTTGATATCAGCCTGCAAACCGGCACTTCCCAAAGGCTCACTGCCCGCAATCAAAAATACCTTCTTAAAATCCTTCAACCTATTGTCCATAATCTTTATATTATAATAAGCTTGTCGAACAAAAAATACAAGCGTAGTATTAAACTCTTCCGAACAGCAAATGTACAGAAAAAAACGGTAGTACATGCAACCACTACCAGAAAAGATACCCCAGAACTACTTCTGCAAAGCTTCCAGCAAGCTGTCGGCTGCCCGAAAAGCATTGCCTTGTTCTTCTGCCAATAAAGAAACAAACTTACTGCCTACTATACACCCAGCAGCATAAGCCGATGCAGATTCGAATGTCTGTCGGTTGGAAATGCCGAAGCCTATCATCCGGGGATTCTTCAGATTCATCACAGCAATCCGACGGAAATAAGCCAGTCGCTGTGCATCAAAATCACGCTGTGCACCGGTTACTGCAGCCGATGATACCATATAGATAAAACCGTCTGTGTGCTCATCAATCTCCCGGATTCGGACTTCATCAGTTTCAGGTGTTATTAGCATGATTACTTTCAGTCCATATTGCTGTGCTAGGAATTCAAAGGTTTCGCGGTATTCCTGAAAAGGCAAATCGGGAATAATAACCCCATCAATGCCACATACATTGCACTGCTTACAGAAAGCCTCAAAGCCATATTGCATAATGGGGTTGAGATACCCCATCAGTATCAAGGGGATAGAAACCTGACGACGAATATCCTTGAGCTCGGCAAACAAGCCCGATAAAGTCATCCCATTCCGAAGGGCTTGCGTAGCTGCCTGCTGAATCACAGGACCGTCGGCCATAGGGTCACTGAAAGGAATTCCAATCTCTACCATATCAATCCCTTTTTGTTCCAATGCTTGTACCACGGAAGCTACATTGCCGGGCACTGGCGCACCAGCACAAAAATAAACTGAAAGAATGTTTTGTTTTTTTGTCTGAAACAATTGATGGATGCGATTCATATTACAACGATTTAAACTGTTCAACAAATGATTTAATTTTCCGAATATCCTTCAATCCCGGTGAAATTTCAAAACCGCTATTCAAGTCGATTCCGGCCCACGACGGATGATAAAAGGTTGCCAAATTATCCAACATATCCGGACGAAGGCCACCACTCAGCAAAAAAGGAACGGCCTCCGTGTAGTTATCTAACAAACTCCAATCGAACCGCCGACCGGAGCCTCCATAGCCAGCCGTCGGCGTATCAAAAAGGAAATAAGAACAATAAGGAACGTATGGATGCATTTCCCGAAACGATGTCCTGTCTTTAACCCGAAAGGCTTTTATCACATGAAAGCCGTCAGCCTGTAATATCCGACACAATTCGGGAGATTCATCTCCGTGCAACTGCAGATGTGTCAATCCCAACTCCATAGCACGGGTACGGATATGATCCAATGTTGCATTGACAAACACTCCTACTCTCGTTGCCCGTACAGGCAGATAGTCAGGAACTGATGACACAAAGCGGAGAGAACGCTCGTAACAGATAAATCCAATCCAATCTACACCGGCCGCCTCAACCTCACGAATATTCTGTCCGCAACGCATACCGCAAACTTTCACGATCATAGGCTCAATGTTTTAATAAAATCCGATAAAGCATTTCCCGGATTGTTTGTTTTCATAAACGCCTCTCCCATCAGAAATCCACGGAATCCAGCCTCACGCAACGAACGGACAACTGCAGCTGAAGCTATCCCACTCTCGGAAACCCAAGGCAATGAGGCTGGTAACACGCGAGCCATGCGGAAAGAATTCTCCACATCCGTATGGAAACTACCCAAATTACGGTTGTTCACCCCGATTAAGTCTACATACTCGTTTAAGCAGTCCAGCTCTTCTTCCCGATGGACTTCCAACAGCACTTCCAATTGCAATTCGTGTGCCAGACAAGCCAACTGCCTGCAACGCAAGGGTGTCAGAGCAGCGGCAATAAGCAAAACTACATCGGCCTGTAAAACGCGTGCCTGATATAACTGATACTCGTCTACCACAAAATCCTTTCTTAAAACAGGCAGTTGCGCCGCCTGTCTGGCTATCCGTAAATCCTTCAGCGAACCGCCAAAAAACGCTTCATCTGTGAGTACCGACAAACCTGCTGCCCCAGCCTGCTCATAAGCCTGCACGACTTGTGCGACATCAGCTTCCCGATTTATCCATCCTTTGGAAGGTGAACGGCGTTTGAATTCGGCTATAATTCCTGTCGGGAAATTAAGTAGTGACTGTGCAAGGCTATGCACCTGCATCCTGTCGGACAACTGCTGCTGCAATTGTGTTTCTGTTATTACCTGCTTTTGGCGGGCTACCTCTTCTTTTTTAGCCGCCAGTATTGTCTGCAAAATATCCTTTTCCATTTTCCTATCAGCTATTCAGTTCAACAAAACGGCAAAAAGTACCCCATGCTTTTCCACTTTCCAGTGATTCCCGGGCTATAACAACACAATCCTCAATCTGCAACTCAGTACGCACCGTCTGTATGGCAAAAGAAGCATTAATCAACACACAGTCTGTCTGTGCCCTAGTGGCCCGATTCTGTAAAACGGCATCAAAGATACAAGCAGCTTCGGCAACCGTTGTGCCTACACGCAACTCTTCTTTCCTGACCGTTGTAAATCCTAAGTCAGAAGGCTTGTAAATTGTTTCATAATGACTCGTCATCACTTTGAATTCATCTGTGAGCGATATTTCATCATATCCGTCCAGATTGTTTACAACAGCAAAGCCTACACCGAGCTGCTGCAGGACATTGGTATAAAGGCGCATCTGCTGCAAATCTGCCACACCCAGCAACTGGTACGCCGGCAGGCAGGGATTAACCAGCGGACCCAATAAATTGAAAAAGGTGCGCACTCCCAATGCCTTGCGGACCGATGCCACGACCTTCATTGCCGGATTAAAAAGCGGAGCATGCAGATAAACCATATTACAGGCTTCCATCGACCGCTGCAGCTGGTCCGCATCATTCGTAAATCGTACCCCGTGGCTTTCCATCACATTACTGGCTCCACTTACCGAAGTTGCTCCATAATTGCCATGCTTGGCCACCCGATATCCCGCTCCTGCCACCACAAAACAAGCACATGTAGAGATGTTAAACGTATTCTTTCCATCTCCTCCTGTACCTACAATATCTATCGGTTTATAAGCTTCCAAATGTACCGGTACTCGAGTAGCCAGCAATGCCTCCCGAAAGCCAAGAAGTTCGTCCACGCATATCCCCCGCATTTGGAAAGCAGCCAGCAGAGCAGCCAGTTGGGTATCATTGACACTTCCGCTCATAACCTGCTCCATAAGAGAAGCAGCCTCTTCACGGCTTAAAACTTCATGATTGAACAAACGCTTCAATATTGTTTTCATAAGCATTCCTGATTTTTCGTCTCACATTCACAAGCAGCCTGCATCCAGTTGGCAAGCATGGCTTTTCCATCGGGTGTCAATACCGATTCGGGATGAAATTGGATTCCTTTCACATCGAACGACTTATGCCGTAAAGCCATGATGTATCCCTCTTCGCTGCGTGCCGTTACTTCCAGACATTCAGGGAATCCGGCATCCGCCACAATCCAGGAATGATACCTGCCCACCGGAATGACAGCAGGCAAACCCGCAAATAACGTATCGGGAAGCGTAACATGTATCGGACTCTGGATGCCGTGATATACGCTTGAAAGATTCTCCAGTCTTGCCCCGAACACTTCGCCGATAGCCTGCTCACCCAGACAAACTCCAAGTATGGATTTTTTACCAGCATAATAACGTATTACATCATTCAACAGACCTGCTTCTTCCGGTATACCGGGACCCGGAGACAAAACAATTTTATCGAAAACTTCCAAATCCTCCAACCGGAAGCTATCGTTTCGCAACACAGTGACCTCAGCTCCCAGTTCTTTCAATAAATGACTCAGATTATACGTAAACGAGTCGTAGTTATCTATAATTACAATCTTCATCTTTCCTGTTTTTATAGTTTTTCTGCCATTTCAATGGCCTTTCGCAATGCTCCCAACTTATTATTTACTTCCTGCAATTCATTCTCTTCGTCACTCTTGGCTACGATACCGCCTCCCGCCTGAAACCAGAGTTCATTATTGCGGCTGACAAAGGTACGAATCGTTATAGCTTGATTCAAAGAGCCATCCAACCCGATGAAACCGATACATCCACCATACGCTCCACGGTTGTGAGGTTCGTATTCGCTGATCAACTGCATGGCACGCACTTTAGGAGCCCCACTCAATGTACCTGCAGGAAAAGTATCAATAAAGGTCCGCACGGCTGTAGCTCCTTCGTCCATCGTACCGCACACCCGACTGACCAGATGGATGACATGGCTGTAATAATGTGGTTGCTTGTAGAAAGCCACATGTGCATTGTGGCAGTTCCGGCTCAAGTCGTTACGGGCAAGGTCTACCAGCATCACATGTTCAGCATTCTCCTTAGGGTCTGCCAGCAGTGCGGCAGTAAGCCGCTCATCTGTCTTCTGATCGCCACTACGGCGGGTAGTTCCGGCTATCGGGTCAATCGTCACCGTTCGCCCCTCTATCTTACAGTGCGTTTCGGGTGATGAGCCAAAGATACGAAAACCGCCGAAGTCAAAATAAAACAGATAAGGCGAAGGATTGATACTGCGCAAAGCCCGGTACAGCTTAAAGTCGTCACCTGTATAACGCTGGACAAACCGGCGTGACAAGACTATCTGAAAAACGTCTCCCCGCTTACAATGTTCAATGCCTTTGCGAATATTTGCTTTATGCTCTGTATCGGTAAGCGGACTACCGACCTGTTCCACCGGATGAAAGTCGTATTCTGTAAAGTTGCGGTTCATCACCGCCCGCTCAATCTCCGGCAAATGCGATTCCTCACCTTCCGAAAGCAACTCCATCAATACCAGCTCACTTTTGAAATCATTGAATACGATGAGATACTTATATAATATGTAGAGGATCTCCGGTGCATCGTTTCGGGAGTCGGCACTATCCTTCACTGCTACCGGTTCAAAATAACGTACAGCATTGAAAGCCGTATAACCATATACTCCGCAATAACGCGCATATTCACCCTGCACTTCAAAACTATCCAGGAAATCCTGTAAAGCTGCAATCACACTCTCTTTACCATCCAGTGCTACCGTTACACAATGTCCATCAGGATAAGTACACACCGCTTCACCATGATTCACACTGAAAGAAGCAATCGGGTTCAGTCCGATAAACGAACGGTTATTCTCGGCAGCATGCTGGTCCGAACTCTCCATCAGCACACTCTGTGGAAACAAGTCGCGCACCTTGAGATAAGTGCTCACCGGTGTATGTAAATCGCCCAGCATCGTTCGGCTTGCTACATGATATTTAAAGGTTTTCATTGTTCAACTCGTTATAATCGTATTGTAAATAAGTATCCAGGTCTTTATCACCACGACCGGAAACCGTAAGTACTACAACATCCTCCGGCCGGAAATTGATTTTCCGCAAAGCACCTAACGCGTGAGCTGATTCCAGCGCTGGAATGATTCCCTCCAGACGGGTAAGTTCGAAAGCAGCCCGCAACGCTTCATCATCGTTCACGGCCAGCACCGTAGCCCTGCGCATACTGGCCAGGTTAGCATGCATCGGTCCGATACCGGGATAGTCCAAACCTGCTGAAATGGAATACGGCTCAAGAATCTGTCCGTCGGCATCCTGCATGACCAAGGTACGCGAACCATGAATAATCCCCAGCCGTCCCAGCTGGATAGTAGCGGCCGACAAGCCAGTATCCACTCCTTTGCCTCCTGCCTCAGCGAGTACAATTTTAACCCGCTCGTCATCCAGATAATGATAAATAGTTCCGGCCGCATTACTTCCTCCACCGATACATGCCACCAGATAATCCGGATAATCCCGGCCTTCCTGCTCAAGCAACTGCTTGCGGATTTCTTCGCTGATGACCGACTGCAAGCGAGCAACCATATCCGGATAAGGATGCGGACCAACTGTAGAGCCTATCACATAATAGGTTTCGGCAGGATGACAGCACCAGTCGCGTATGGCCTCATTGGTAGCATCCTTCAGTGTCATGTTTCCCGAAGTAACCGGAATCACTGTAGCACCCAGCATCTTCATCCGCTCTACATTGACATGCTGACGCTCCACATCCATCTTGCCCATATACACCACGCAGTCCAGCCCCATCAGTGCACAAACCGTAGCCGTAGCCACGCCATGCTGTCCGGCACCTGTTTCGGCAATGATACGGCGCTTACCCATGCGCTGTGCCAATAAAATCTGCCCGATGGCATTGTTAATCTTATGTGCTCCGGTATGGTTCAGGTCTTCGCGCTTTAAATAGATTTTACAACCATACTGCTGCGACAGCCTGCGCGAGAGAAACAAAGGAGAGGGACGCCCCACGTAATCACGCAACAATTGTCTGAACTTCCTTTGGAAATCATCACTATCCAGTACTTCACGATAAGCACTGCGCAACTCTTCTACACAGCGATGCAAAATTTCGGGAACATACGCTCCGCCAAACTCACCGTAGTAACCTCTTTCATCAACTTGAAATGTACTCATACTGCATTTGTATTTTAATAGTTTTTGAATCAACATAAAAAAAACGGCGAAGAGGACTGCCGTAAAGTACGACAGTCCTCTTCGCCGAAATATATAGACTAATTTATCTTTATTCGTATCTACACAGACTGATTCCCCTTACGACTTCGTGAGTTGTAAGCGGCGCCACCAGAACAATGTATTTACGAAAGAATGTGTCATATCAAAAAATAGTTTTCATTTGTTTCGGTTGCTAAATTACACATAAAATCGGAATACACAAACCTTTTATCACATTTTTTCGAAAAATATCAATCAAGGAGATAAATCTACATTATTATATAACAACAGCCTTTTCAGAAATCAAAATTTGGATGATTCCTAAAAAAAGCATTACTTTGCGGCAAGCTATTATTTTTGAAAAACAGCAAGCTATGAAACATTCCTTACTTATGTTACTGGCTCTATGGGGGTGTACCACACAATCCATCTGGGCCGAAAAACAAATTTATGTATCTCCTAAAGGTAACGACCAGGCTGCAGGTACATTGTCGCATCCGTTAAAAACCATCCGTGCTGCATTAGACAAAGCCAACACGCTGAACAACGAGGACGTAAAGATTTTCTTGCGCAAAGGCTGCTACGAACAATCGACTACCCTCGAAATAGACCAGAACGGCAAGTATGCTTCACTCACTATCAGTCCCTATCAGGATGAAAGCGTGAGCATCTCAGGAGGACGGGAGATTTCCTTATCAAAAATGGGAAAAATATCTGACAAAGAAATCGCCGAACACTTACCAGAAACGGCACGCAAGTTTGTCCGTGAAATTGATTTCCGCAAGCTTAACATTCCTATGGCCGATTTGCGTCCGTCCGGTTTTGGCCGCCCCAGCAGTCCGGCATGGAGTGAATTATTTGCAGACAATGAACCTCTCAGTATTTCCCGCTGGCCCAACGATTCTACCGTACTGATAGGCAAAGTCCTGGAAGCCGGAACAGGTGAAAAGGTCAAAGATGCCAAACTGCCGGTATTTCAGTACAACGAAGAACGTCCGTCGGCATGGAGTAAAGCCGGTTCATTCTGGATAGGCGGATACTTTGCACACGGCTATGCCAGTGATATGATACGTGTAGACCATCTG
>OGMI01000535.1_pt1 | contig 16026 bp, 13 predicted proteins | sample 1573201 | NCBI WGS metagenome assembly OGMI01 (sample SAMEA2582012, study PRJEB24529) | metagenome | biome: Human gut stool | place: China | collected 2011
ATTCTTTAAGAGATTTTTCTAAGCATTTCAAAACAAATTCTGAAGCAGCATTTACTTTTCCTGAATGAAAATAAATGGAAAAATATACGGAATAACTAGGCGGAAATATATATTTTTGCATTCTGTAATATAACTTTTCATTAACAGTTTATCATGGAAAAACAAACATCTAATTTTATGGTTCCGTTGGCTTTTATAGGACTTATGTTCTTTGCCATAGGTTTTGCTTTAGGTATAAATTCTGTATTGGTACCTGTACTTCAAGGCTCGTTGAGTATAACTTCAGCCGAATCTTATCTGATTATTGCTGCTACGTTTATTCCTTTTCTGATTTTTGGTTATCCGGCAGGAATGACTATCAAAGCGATTGGTTATAAAAAAACAATGGCGCTTTCATTCCTTATTTTTGCAATTGCTTTTGGCTTGTTTATTTGGTCGGCAGATGCTAAAAGTTTTTCAATCTTTTTGTTTGCGGCTTTTATCAGTGGTGCAGCCAATACTTATTTACAGGCTTCTGTAAACCCTTATATCACTATTTTGGGACCAATCGAAAGTGCTGCCAAACGAATCAGTATCATGGGTATCTGTAATAAATTGGCATGGCCTATTCCTCCTTTGTTCCTGGCTTTGCTGATTGGTAAGGATGTTAAGGATATTGGCGTAGAAGATTTGTCGTTACCTTTTTATGTAATTATTGCGGCCTTTATTGTTCTTGGAATTTTGGCCTTGGTAGCTCCACTGCCCGAAGTGAAAGCTGCAGGTGAGGATGATTCTGATGAAGCTGCAGCTGCATGTCCGTATGCTGAAGGAAAAACATCTATCTGGCAATTCCCGCATTTGTTATTGGGATGTCTTGCCTTATTCCTATATGTAGGAGTGGAAACAGTATCATTAGGTACATTGGTCGACTATGCAAACGCATTGGAATTACCTAACGCCGCCAACTATGCGTGGATTGCTCCTATCGGTATTGTAATCGGTTATATTTGCGGTATTATCTTTATTCCGAAAGTAATTTCACAGGCTACTGCCTTAAAGATTTGTTCTTGGTTGGCTATTGCAGGTTCGCTGCTGGTTGTATTGACACCTCAGAATATATCTATTTATTTCATCTCTTTTATGGCATTGGGATGTTCACTGATGTGGCCTGCTATCTGGCCTTTGGCAATGGCCGATTTGGGTAAGTTCACCAAAGCTGGTTCTTCGCTGCTCATTATGGCCATGTTTGGTGGTGCTGTAATTCCGACCGTCTTTGGCGCCTTGAAAGATGCGTTTGGTGCACAAAATGCATATTGGTTATGCTTGCCATGCTTCCTGTTCATATTATATTATGGTGTATACGGTTATAAAATTCGTACTAAATAAGCATTACATTCTTTTGTAGTATCAGGCCGATAAAAGCGAAATTTTCCTTTTATCGGCCTTTTTTATAATAGAATCAAACGATTTTGTATCAAAAAGTATTTTTTGATTTTGTTTATCGATTTTTTAATATTAGTTTTGCAGCAGTCTTTATCATTTTGATGAATAAGCGTGAAAATAACTAACTTATAGTAATATAGAATGAATAAAATTATTTCGAAAGAGCATTTTTCTGAAAAGGTCTTTAAACTGGTTATTGAGGCCCCTTTGATTGCAAAATCTCGCAAAGCAGGTCATTTCGTGATTGTACGTGTGGGCGAGAAAGGAGAACGCATGCCATTGACCATAGCAGAAGCTGATCCTGTAAAGGGTACGATTACTTTAGTGGTACAGGAAGTAGGTTTATCATCTACACGACTATGCGAGTTGAATGAAGGTGACTATATTACCGATGTAGTAGGTCCTCTGGGTAAGGCTACTCATATTGAAAACTTCGGAACAGTAGTTTGTGCAGGAGGTGGAGTTGGAGTCGCTCCGATGTTGCCTATTGTGCAGGCTTTGAAGGCTGCCGGTAATCGTGTGATTACAGTTCTGGCTGGTCGAAGCAAGGACTTGATTATTCTTGAAAAAGAAATGCGTGCCAGCTCGGATGAAGTAGTTATTATGACTGACGACGGTTCTTATGGTAAAAAAGGACTGGTCACAGAAGGTATTGAAGAAATTATTAAGCGTGAAAAGGTAGACAAATGTTTTGCTATTGGTCCTGCCATTATGATGAAGTTTGTCTGCTTGCTGACGAAAAAATACGAAATTCCTACCGATGTATCTTTGAATACAATTATGGTTGACGGTACAGGTATGTGTGGTGCATGCCGTATTACAGTAGGTGGCAAGACTAAATTTGTTTGCGTGGATGGTCCGGAATTTGACGGTCACCAGGTAGACTTCGACGAAATGCTGAAGCGTATGGGAGCGTTTAAAGACATTGAACGCGAAGAGATCCATAAGTTGGAAGTACACCCGAATACTTGCGAAGCCGAAAAAGAGCCTAACGGACGCGATGCAGCATGGCGTGTTGAATTGCGTAAAGCGATGAAGCCGAAGGAACGTACTGCTATTCCACGTGTAAAAATGAATGAACTTGAACCAGAGTACCGTTCACACAGCAGAAAAGAAGAAGTAAACCTTGGTCTGACCGAAGAGCAGGCACTTGTAGAAGCTAAGCGTTGTCTGGATTGCGCCAATCCAACATGTATGACGGGATGTCCGGTAGGCATCAATATTCCTACTTTCATTAAAAACATTGAACGTGGTGAATTCCTGGAAGCTGCCCGTACTTTGAAAGAAACCAGTGCATTGCCAGCTGTATGTGGCCGTGTTTGTCCTCAGGAAAAGCAGTGTGAGTCACAGTGTATTCATCTCAAGATGGGACACGAAGCTGTGGCTATCGGTTATCTGGAACGTTTTGCTGCTGATTTTGAGCGTGAAAGCGGTCAAATCTCTGTTCCTGAAATCAAAGAAAGAAACGGCATTAAGGTGGCTGTTGTCGGTTCAGGTCCTGCAGGATTGTCGTTTGCCGGAGATATGGCAAAATATGGCTACGATGTTACTGTCTTCGAAGCATTGCATGAAATTGGGGGTGTATTGAAATATGGTATTCCGGAATTCCGTCTGCCTAACCGTATTGTTGATGTCGAAATTGACAACCTGGCCAAAATGGGTGTAACTTTTGTGAAGGACTGCATTATCGGTAAGACAATCAGTATTGACGAACTGCAGGAACAGGGCTATCAGGGCGTATTCGTAGCATCAGGAGCCGGTTTGCCTAACTTTATGAACATTCCGGGAGAGAATTCTATCAACATCATGTCGTCTAACGAATATCTGACTCGTGTAAACTTGATGGACGCTGCCAGCGAAGACTCTGATACACCTGTTACTTTCGGTAAGCGTGTAGCAGTTATCGGTGGCGGTAACACTGCAATGGACTCCGTTCGTACGGCACGTCGTCTGGGAGCAGAGAAAGCCATGATCATCTATCGCCGTTCGGAAGCTGAAATGCCAGCTCGTCTGGAAGAAGTAAAACATGCCAAAGAAGAAGGCGTAGAGTTCCTGACTTTGCATAACCCAATCGAATATATCGCTGACGAAAAGGGACGCGTAAAACAAGTGGTATTGCAGAAAATGGAATTGGGTGAACCTGATGCTTCAGGCCGTCGCAGTCCGGTTCCTGTTCCGGGAGCAATCGAAACAATAGATATTGATATGGCGATTGTCAGCGTAGGTGTATCTCCTAACCCGATTGTTCCTTCGTCTATCGACGGATTGGAATTGGGAAGAAAGGGTACGATTGCCGTAAACGAAAACATGCAGTCGTCTATTCCTACGATCTATGCAGGTGGCGATATTGTGCGTGGTGGTGCAACTGTTATCCTTGCGATGGGTGACGGAAGACGTGCGGCAGCTGCTATGCATGCTCAGCTTCAGCATAAATAATTCGTCTGAACAAAGACTTGAAAAGTTTTGAGATATAAAACTAGGTCTGCAAGCATTCCTTTACATGATATTGCTTGCAGACCTTTTCTTTTTTTATTTATCTTTCTGATAAGCTATACGGGGAGTTCCGTTGGCTACATAAATGATTCCACAACGCACAAATCCGTTTTGTTCCAACAGATACTGCATAATATGGTTATCTTCGTGCGTATCTGCGCGAAGGCAAGGGTGCTGGGCGAAGCACCAGTTGATACACAGTCGGGCAATTCCCTTGTGACTGCCGTCCGATGCCAGGCGGTGAATGACGTAATAAGGTTTGTCGTTGGGCCAGCTTCCTTTCTCAATCAGCGCATAAGTAGGGTCCGGACCTTTGATAAAACAAAACGTTGCCACAACTCTTTGCGTTTCGTCTGTACACACATAACAATGCCCCGATTCAATCTCCTTTTCTATCAGTTCTTGTTGCGGGTATCCATTAATCCATTGTCTGCTATTACCGTTCGCAGCCATAAACGTACGTGCTTTATCGAAAATAGGCATTATAGCTGCTAGGTCAGTCTTTGTTGCTAGTCGTATATTCATCCGTTTATTTATTTTGTTTTATGTTGCAAAGAAAAAGAAACAGCGCTTTAGCTACAATCTTTTACGACTTAAAATTTGCTGTACGGCAAAAAACAATCAGAAAGAGCGGATTAGCTATAGATAATTTTGTACATTCTTTGCTTTTTGTTTAATTTTGCCGCTAGAACATGTAAAAACCCTTAATATAATAAACTTATCATGAAAAATTACTTTTCTACACTTTGTGCAGGAGTTGCTTTGACTTTTCTTGCATCATGTGGTGGACAGCAGGGTGAAGTGAAACCTTACAACGAAGGTATCAACATTATCCCTATGCCTCAGAATCTTGTTCAGAATCAAGGTGTGTTTAAATTATCCAGTGGAACTTCTTTTGGTACAACAACAGATGAAGCTAAGACTGTAGCCGAATTCTTTGCTGCTAAAATGAGAAATGCAACTGGTTATAACATTTCGGTTTCGGACAAAGGAGACATTACTTTGACTCTGGACGCAGCTCTGGATGTAAACGATGAAGGTTATACACTCGATGTTACATCGGAAGGCGTAACAGTAAAAGCTAAAACTCCACAAGGTTTGTTCTACGGTATGCAGAGTTTTATGCAGTTGCTTCCTGCTGAAATCGAAAGTGCAGAAAAAGCTTCAGGCATTGCATGGCAGGCTCCGGCTGTCAGCATTAAAGACGAGCCTCGTTTCGGTTATCGTGGTGTGATGCTTGATGTTTGCCGTCATTTTATTCCAGTTGAAGACATCAAGAAACAGATTGATGTTTTGTCTTTGTTCAAGATTAACCGTCTGCACTGGCACTTGACAGAAGACCAGGGATGGCGTATTGAAATCAAGAAATATCCTAAACTGACCGAAGTTGGTTCTAAACGTATTGATGGCGAAGGCACAGAATACAAAGGATACTATACGCAGGAAGAAATTAAGGAAGTAGTAAAATATGCTCAGGACCGCTTCATTACCATTGTTCCTGAATTGGAAATGCCGGGTCACGAGTTGGCTGCCATTGCTGCTTATCCGGAATTGTCATGTAAAGGCGAGGCTATTACTCCACGTGTAATCTGGGGTGTTGAGGATATCGTAATGTGTCCGGGTAAAGAAGATATGTTTGTCTTCCTGGAAGATGTTATCAAAGAAATGGTTGAACTGTTCCCGGGAACTTATTTCCATGTAGGTGGCGACGAATGTCCGAAGATCAGTTGGAAAAACTGTCCTACCTGTCAGGCCAGAATCAAGAAAGAAGGCTTGAAAGCTGACGGTAAACACACTGCAGAAGAACGTCTTCAGAGCTATGTAATTACCCGTATGGAAGGCGTGCTGGCTAAGTATGGTAAGAAAATCATTGGTTGGGATGAAATCCTCGAAGGTGGTTTGAGCCCTGATGCTACAGTAATGTCATGGCGTGGTGAAGAAGGCGGTATCGCATCTGCTTTGCAGGATCACGATGTAATCATGACTCCGGGCGGAAACGGTATGTATCTTGACCACTATCAGGGTGACAGCAAGATTGAACCGGTTGCTATTGGTGGATATACTACTTTGGAAAAGACTTATAGCTACAATCCTACTCCGGATACACTGGTTGCAATGAAGAAAGATCATTTTGTGAAAGGTGTACAGACAAACATCTGGACAGAATATCTGTATAATGTAGACCTGGTAGAATATCGTATGTATCCTCGTGTACTTGCTTTGTCTGAAATTGGCTGGACTAACGTTGACCGCAAAAACTTCGATGATTTTGCTCGCCGTATCAACAATGCATACGTACGTCTGGACGAGCATGCTGTAAATTATCACATTCCGCAGCCTGAACAGCCTAACGGTTCATGCAACTTCGTAGCTTTTGTAGACAGCACTTCACTTGAGTTCAAGACTACACGTCCGGTGAAGATGGTTTATACCATTGACGGAACAGAGCCTACAGCTCAGTCTGCTGAATATACAGCTCCTTTGACATTCACAGAAACTACTACACTGAAGATTGCTTCTGCGTTGCCTTCAGGTAAATTGAGCCCGGTTCGTACTATCCAGGTAGAAAAACAGACTTTGGCTCCTGCTAAAGAAGTTGCCAAAACTACTCCGGGATTGAATATGCAGGTATTCGATGGCATGTATCTCAATGTTGAGGCTTTGAAATCGGCAAATGTTCAGCCTAAGACTACTAAGGTTATTAAAGAAACCAAAGAATTGAGAGAACAAGTTCAGACCAGCGAATCTATGCGTGGTGTTAAACAGTATGCTGCTGTTGCCGAAGGTTATGTAAATATCCCCGAAGACGGTGTGTACTACATTTCTTCTGATTTGGAAGAAGTATGGATTGACGGTAAGCTGCTGATCAACAATGGCGGTGAAGTAAAACGTTTCTCACGTCATGACAACTCAGTTGCATTGGCAAAAGGCTTGCACGAAATTAAAGCAGTGTTCTTGGGACACATTATTGGCGGATGGCCTTCAAACTGGAATGATGGAAGCATCAACCTCCGTAAGGCAGATGCCGATAAGTTTACTAAGATTGACGGAAAAATGCTTTGCCATTAATTTTTAGGCAATTAAAATAGGTATAGTCATTCCAGACACGATGAAGAATTTTCTTCGGAATGTCTGGAATGACTTTTTTTATTAATTTTGCAGTGGTTTAAACAAAATATAAAATATGAAGAAAGCAGTGAATAAATGTCTGCTGACCATGATGTTGGGAGCAGCTATGTTTTCTTGCTCACAGAAGCAGGAAGGGTATGTAATTCAGGGAGAGATAAAAGGTGTTTCGGATGGTATGGTTTACCTCAAACAATATACCGATAAAGGTTTTACTGATGTAGACTCTGCTATGGTTTCTGCCGGTAAATTTTCTTTTGAAGGAGTGGCTGCAGAGCCGATGGCTTATGCTGTTTCTACAGTAAAGGAAAACAGACGCCCTTTGGTATTCTTTCTCGGAAACGAATCGGTGAATCTGGTAATGGATGAAGCTGATAAAACCATCCAGGTGACAGGCTCTGCTTATAACGACCTTTACAGCCAGAATGCTGTGGCAGTCCGCACACCGGGTTGTCGTGTAGACAGTCTGGTCGCTGCTCATCCAGCTTCACCTGTAAGTGCGTACATCCTTTTGAAAGATTTTTCATCACAGATGGGTTATGAAGAACTGAAGGCGTTGCGTGATAAATTCGATGCATCTTTGAGTACTTCGGCTTATGTAAAACAAATCGATGTGGTGATAGAGCGTCTTTCAAAATTACAGATTGGTGCGGTTGCTCCTGATTTTACATTGCCCGATACCGAAGGAAACCCGGTTTCTTTGTCTTCATTCCGTGGAAAATATGTCTTGATTGATTTTTGGGCTTCATGGTGCCCTGACTGCCGGAAAGAAAATCCTTCTATCGTAGCAGCCTATAATAAATTTAAGGACAAGAATTTTACAATTCTGGGTGTTTCACTCGACCGTAAGAAAGAACCTTGGTTGCAGGCTATCGAAAAAGACGGACTTACCTGGATACACGTTTCAGACTTGAAAGATTGGAAGTCGGAAGTAGCTGTGCAGTATGTCATTCGCTGGATTCCTAATAACTATCTGCTCGATCCGGATGGAAAGATTATTGCATCTTCTTTGGAAGGTGAGGCTCTCATGGAAAAACTGCAGGAGGTACTGAAATGAAGATAAATACTGTCATGAATAAAAAAGTACTGTTGTTTGCTGCACTGCTGGGAATCTCTGCCGGCGGATTTGCTCAGAAAAAGGGATTTAGCTATAAGTTCTATGGCCAGGTACGTACCGATGTATTTTATAATTCGCGTGCCAATTCCGAAACTGTAGACGGACTGTTCTACATGTATCCTAAAAATGTGGCACCTGATGCCATGGGGAACGACTTGAACGATTATATGAACAGTGGTTTCTACATGCTCTATTCTCGTTTGGGAGTGGATCTTGCAGGACCGATGATTGGCAATAAGATCAAGACATCTGCTAAGGTTGAGGTCGACTTTAGAGGTTCGGGTACTACTTACTCTTTGTTCAGAATGCGTCACGTGTACTTTAACTTGAACTTTGGTAAGTCGGACTTGCTGGTAGGACAGACCTGGCATCCGCTTTACGGTGATGTAGCTCCTGAAATACTGAACTTGAATATGGGTGCTCCTTATCAGCCGTTTAGCCGTGCTCCGCAAATCCGTTATCGGTTTACTTCGCCCAATTTTATGCTTACTGCTGCTGCTGTTTGGCAGTCTCAGTATCTGTCTGTTGGTCCGAAATCGAATGCAGCCGGTGAAACAGGTACTGCAAAAAGCCAGAATTTTATCAAGAACAGTGGAGTGCCTGAAGTTTATGTAGGTGTTGACGGTAAGTTCAACGGGCTCATGCTGGGTGTCGGTGGCCATGTATCATCTATGGTTCCCCGTACACAGTCTGAAACAGAAGGCAAGGTGTATAAGGTGAGCGAACGTATTACCAGTGTTTCGGCCGAAGCACATCTGAAATACAAGAAAGAGAAACTGTTTGTGGCTGCAAAAACGGTTCTGGGTTCTAACTTGACACAAACCAGTACCGTTGGCGGATATGGAATCACTTCTATTGATAAAATAACAGGAGAACAGTCGTACACACCTCTGCGTGCTTCACACACTTGGTTTAATGTGATGTATGGAACAAAATGGCGTGCCGGAATCTTCGGAGGATATCTCAAGAACTTGGGTGCAACCGAGAATGTGGTGAGTGTATTGGGAACCGGCACCGACCTGGACCAGTTGCTTACCGGCAGTTTCGAGTTGACTTATAATTTGCCTAACTGGAAATTCGGTGTAGAATATTCTTGGGTAGGAGCTTATTATGGTAGCCTTACCGAAAAAGGTAAAGTGACAGATACGAATCTGGTAGATAATCATAGAACAGTTTTAACGGCTATCTTCCAGTTCTAACTTTCAGTCTGTAGTTTAATTTGTGTAAAATAATAAGAAATTGATGGTTATATAAATATTTATTCTTATATTTATAAGAAAGTATTCTGAGAAGAATTGTTTACTTTTCATTATTAACCTTATATTTTATTGCACTATGAACGTACAGACAATCGAAGAAAGTGCAGGTTTAATTAAGAACTTGCTTCAGGGAGAAAACCGGAAGTGGGAGTATCGGGAAATAAAAGATGCTACCAAACTGCGTGACAGAGAACTTAATTCGGCTATAGGTTGGTTGGCTTGTGAAGGAAAAATTCAGTTTGAGTCAACTACTGTAGGAAAAGAAGAGTTGCTATATATTGAATTGAATTACTACATAGGGTAGAGTTACTCTCCTTATATCAGTATGTTATAAAGAAGGCCTTGCGTTTTTATATGCAAGGCCTTCTTTATTATGGGTTGTATTTATTTGGTTTTGAGTAAATAGTCTTCAATCGCTTTTTTAAATGTTTCTTTGTCGGCTGCACCTACCATAGCCTGAGGCTTGCCTTTAGCTGGGATGAATAAAATCGTAGGGAGTGACTGGATGCCCATGTTTTGGGCCAGTTCGCGCTCTTTGTCTGTATCTACTTTATAAATAGTTACTTTTCCTTTATATTCTTTTGCCAGCTCTTGCAAGATAGGAGCCACGCGTCTGCAAGGACCGCACCAAGTGGCATAAAAGTCAATGATGGCAGGTTTGTTTCCTTTGAATTTCCATTCTTCTGCATTGCTTTTATAATCGAAAATCTTTTCGATAAACATGTTATTGTCCATCTGGATAACAGTTCCTTCTGTAGCAGCTTTCTGAGCAAACAAGGTAGTAGTCAGACTAACGAGAAGTGCAATAAATAAAAATTTTTTCATCTGGCTTTTCTTTTTTGATTAATAAATGATTCCGAGTTTGAAATTATAACAAATAACTTGCTTATACAAATTATTCAATGCTTCTGTCCTGATTTTAAACGTTTTTTATTATTTTCTATTGGAAATTATTTATTTTAGATATGATTTACTCTTTTCTTGTTCTTATTGCTGTTTAATTGGAAATGGGTAAGAGATGGGAAGAATATATCTATTTACAACAGGTAAGAAATATGCCTATATCTTGAGTTCATCATTGCAATGGTGAATCTGTGGCATTTTTCAGACAAGACTTTGCCATAAAAGTGCCGTGACTTTCTCATAAGTGAGATAAGGACAGACCGTATGGTTACGTATTTACCATGTCCAGATTCTAATGAATGTTATTCAGATACCGTTTTGAAGAAAAAATGCATAAATATAATTAAACGATTTGTTTTGCTACTGATTCTGTCTATATCTTTATACAGTTCAGAATTGTAATCATTATTAATTAACTCTTATTTTAATACTTGTGTTATGAAGCGATTTTTATTTTTATTAGGAGTGAGCTTATTTTTCTCGTTCACAGCATTTTCGCAAGAAACTGTATATCAGTTGTCTAGTCATATACTGGACATTAATATAGGTAAGCCGGCATCCGATGTGGTAATTTCATTGTCGAAGAAAGTAGGAGATGACTGGAAAGTTATAGACGAGAAACGTACCGACAAGGATGGACGGGTGAAGGACTTTCTGGATAAGTCAAAAGGAAGTAATGAAGGAATATACAAGCTTACGTATCATGTAGCACCTTATTTTGAGAAACAACAGCAGGATACGTTTTATCCTTTTATAGAAGTGGTGTTTGAGATAAAAGATGATAAACACTATCATGTGCCGATAACACTTTCTCCTTTCGGATATTCTACTTATCGGGGAAGTTGAGAGAGTGAATCAGCTAAAAAAAAGCATGTGAAAATTGTTTTCACATGCTTTTATATTCTCTGTAAATCTGGATTATTTCTTTTCAGAACTTGGAGTGTAACGGGCATTCAGTCCGTCTACGATTTCCTGTGTAATGTTATAAGCTGGATTACCGTACAGCAAGTTGTCGAAACCGGTGTTGCTGATAATCAAGTCGTAACCTTTAGTCTGGTTATACATTTTCAGGAAAGAATTGATTGAGTCGCGCAACTGCAAGCTGTTTTTCTGGTTTTCTGCCTGCAGTTCTGCAGTTAACTTCTGCTGCAGTTCCTGCAAATCCTGCTGCTGCTTGATGATACGCTGATTTTCCTGCTGAGCACGTTCTGCACTCACAAAACCATTGTTTTCATATTTACGCTGGAACTCTTTCATTTCAGCTTCCAGTTTTTTAGCTTTTTCGTTGAGGGTAGTACGGATGTTTTCCTCTTTCTGTATCATAATCTCGTTCAGGTCGTTCCAGAAACGGTATTTGGTAAGCAGGGAGTCGATTTCAACATAAGCAATTTTCATGTTAGACGATCCTGCTGCGGCTGGAGCTGCTGCCGAGTTGGTTGCTGTATTAGTTTGAGGATTGTTGCATTGAGCAAACATCATGATAACAGCAAGTGCTAAAAAACCCTTGAGGATAAAGTTTCTTCTTTTCATTGTATTTATCAGTTTTTATTTATTCATCTGCATCGGTTGATTTTACCCGCTCCGAAATAGAGTGAGGGTTTATTTTCTGCGCCTCGCGGTCTTGCGACTGTACGCAGCCTATTCCTTTTTTACGCAACGCTTTGTTGCCGCTAACGTGGGTATTAGGAAACCTGCCGTTTTTCTTGAATAGGATTTTTACAGATAATAGTGCTATACAGATTGCAACTATTAACAATGTTATCAGTATTGTCTTCAGCATTTCTATTAAATTTGTGGTGCAAAGATATATTATTTGTACGCATACTATGCCTTTTTTACTTTGAAAAAAGAGCAAGTTATCGTTATAAACTCTTTTATTTAACAATTATTGACTAAATTGTAATTTTATAATCTATATAACAGAAACTAGTATGGAAAAAACAGTACTAAAACCAGAATTGGTCTTTCATTATTTCGGTGAAATATGCCAAGTTCCTCGTCCGTCGAAGAAGGAAGAAAAAATAAGAGCGTATTTAATTGCTTTTGCTCAGAAGCATAACCTATCTTTCAAGGAAGATGAGGCAGGCAATATCCTGATTGAGAAACCGGCTTCGGCAGGAAAAGAAAACCTGAAGAAAGTGGTGTTGCAGTCGCACATGGATATGGTGTGCGAGAAAAACAATGAGACTGTTCACAATTTTGAGACCGACCCGATTCAGACTTACGTAGACGGTGAATGGCTGAAAGCGAAAGGTACGACATTGGGTGCCGATAACGGTATCGGAATGGCTGCCGAGCTAGCTGTTCTGGCCGATGATACCATCGAGCACGGTCCGATAGAATGTCTGTTTACAGTAGACGAAGAAACAGGTCTGACCGGTGCGTTTGCATTGAAGGAAGGTTTTATGAGCGGTGATATTTTGATTAACCTGGACTCGGAAGATGAAGGAGAACTGTTTATCGGTTGTGCGGGTGGTGCCGGTACCGTAGCAGAGTTCCCTTGTCCGATGGAAGCTGCTCCTCAGGATTATTTTTATTTCAGTGTAAAGGTGAAAGGACTTACCGGAGGCCATTCGGGAGATGATATCAATAAGGGACGTGCCAATGCTAATAAAATCCTGAACCGTTACCTGACCGAGTTGAACGAGAAATACGACTTGCGTATCTGTGAAATATCGGGTGGAAACCTGCATAATGCCATTCCGCGTGAGGCAGCTGCCGTATGTGCTGTTCCGATGAAGTATAAAGAGTCGGTACGTGTAGACTTGAATGTATTTATTGCTGATGTGGAAGGCGAGTACAGCGTGACGGAGCCTAACTTCACCATGGAGTTGGAATCGGAATCTGTTCAGGCAGAAGTGATGGAGAAAGAAGCAGCCGTGAAGTTCCTGAAATCGATTTATGCAGTTCATAACGGTGTTTATGCGATGAGTCAGGATATACGGGGACTGGTAGAGACTTCTTCCAACCTGGCATCTGTCAAGCAGAAAGACGGAAAGCTGGTGGTCGTAACCAGTCAGCGCAGCTCTATTCTTTCGTCTCGTAAAGATATGTCGGCTATGGTGCGTGCCGCATTCGAGCTGGGAGGAGCAACCGTGACAATTGGCGACGGCTATCCGGGCTGGAAACCAAATCCGCATTCCGAAATTCTGGCTGTTACGGTGGCAAGTTATCAGAAACTGTTTGGAGTGGAACCTAAAGTGAAAGCTATCCATGCCGGATTGGAGTGTGGCTTGTTCCTCGAAAAATATCCGTCATTAGACATGGTTTCGTTTGGTCCGACTTTGCGAGGGGTTCATTCGCCCGATGAACGTATGCATATTCCATCGGTCGACAAGTTCTGGCGTCATCTGCTTGATGTGCTGGCTTCGGTACCTGTAAAATAAGTATGGCTGATGCGTAAAACATTAATTTTCATGGTAGGATTGTTTTGCACGGTCCTACCTGCTTTTTCTCAGTCCGTTTTTCGGGTGATGGAGTACAACGTCGAAAACTTGTTTGACTGTATAGACGACTCGTTGAAGAACGATGAGGAATTTCTTCCCGGCAGTGGCCGCGGATGGACTACAGCGCGTTATTGGGAAAAACTGAACCGTCTGTCGAAAGTTATCGTAGCTGCCGGACACGAGCATGTTCCCGATTTGGTGGGATTATGCGAAGTGGAAAACGACCGCTGTATGAAGGATTTGACTCGGCGTTCGTTATTGAAAGAAGCCGGTTACCGGTATGTGATGACAGCGTCGCCGGATGCCCGAGGGGTTGATGTGGCTTTGCTGTATCAGCCGTCTACATTTAAAAAACTGGGTGTGCAGACCATTCGGATACCGCATGAAAAAATAGACGGGATGCGTGCTACGCGCGATATTCTGCATGTCACCGGGAAAGTGCTTTCGCAAGATACGCTTGATGTGTTTGTCTGCCACATGCCATCCCGAAGTGGTGGCGAGCAAAAAAGTGAACCTTACCGGTTGCTGACTGCATCGGTTCTGAAACAGACCGTTGATTCGGTGACGGCAGCAAGGCAAAATGCCCACATTGTTATAATGGGAGATTTTAACGATTATCCCGACAACCGCTCGATAGCAGAAGTTCTGAACGCAGTAAAGCCAGAGGGAACTGTAGAGCCTGCGCAACTGTATGATTTGATGGCAGGACGTGAGGGAGGTACTTATCGTTTTAAAGGCGACTGGGGATTCTTGGATCACTTTATAGTTTCCGGCACGTTGCTGGGTGAAAAGCAGAAAGGTGTAAAAACGTCATATGAGCAGGTGAAGGTTGCAGACTTTCCGTTTCTTATGGAGGAAGACGACCGTTATGGCGGACTGTCGCCTTTCCGGACTTACAAAGGATGGAAATATAACGGTGGCTATAGCGACCATTTGCCGGTATGGATGGACCTGCTGATTTATGAGCCTTAATAAAAAAAATCCTCTTTGTCCTGTTGTGTTGCAGGCAAAGAGGATTTTTCTTTTTGTATCGTGGATACTATTATTTCCCGATAGTCTTCAGCATTTCCTTAACGGCTACTTCCAGTTGTTCGTCTTCTCCCTTAAGGACTTTGGAAGGTTCGTTGTATACTTCAATATCCGGATTCAGCTGCATATTCTCGGCATATTCTCCGCGCATGTTCATGCATCCCACCTGAGGAATACCGAAAACGATGGACGGGTCTATTTGTCTTTCCCACCAAACAGCAGTCATGGTACCCGGCACGGGAGCACCGATAAGCTTACCGATATTCAGTTCTTTGTAAACCCAGGGGAATCCGTGTGCATTACTGTAGTTGTCTTCGCAAATCAGTACACATGACGGTTTGCACCACTTGTTGAACGGGTCGCTGCCGATATACTGGCCACGTGGAACAAAGCGCTGGTATTCTTTTCCGCTGAGCAGGGTCGCAAGGTCATCGTGCAGCCATCCGCCTCCGTTGTGGCGTGTATCTACAATCACAGCTTCTTTATTGCGGTTTCGTCCCAGCAATTCACTGTAAACGGTCCGGAAACTTTCGCTGTCCATACCTTTTACATGCACATATCCCACTTTGCCATCGGATAGTTTCTCTACAATCTTGCGGTTGCGTTCTACCCATCGTTTGTACAGCAGTTCGCTTTCTTCACCACTGCTGATGGCTTTGACTTTCGTATCAAAGCGTTTGCCGGTCTGCGGATTATATACAGACACCAACACCGGTTTTCCGGCTTTTCCGGCCAGTAACGGGAAGTAGTCCATATTTTCTGTTATCGCTGTGCCGTCAATTTTTTCGATGATACATCCGGCAGTCACGTCTGTCTTGCGGATAGCAAACGGACCTTTGGCAAGTACTTCACTCACTTTCAGACCTTTTCCCTGATAGGAAGCATCGTAGAACAATCCCAGTGAAGCAGTGCTCAATGTAGCTCCCGGTGCATAGTAACGGGCTCCGGTGTGCGAAGCATTCAGTTCACCCAACATTTCGCTCAGCATTTCCTGGAAGTCGAAATTGTTGTTGATGTAAGGCAAATAGCGTTTATAGGCTTCTTTGTATCCTTCCCAGTCTACACCGTGCAGGTCTTTTACGTAGAACTTGTCGGCCACCTGTCTCCAGATATGGTCGAAAATATACTCACGCTCCTGATAAGGGCGATGGTTGAACAGAGCTTCGAACGCTACAGGCGTAACTTTTCCGTCGGCTATCTTAATCTTTTTAATGCTTCCGCCACTGCACTC
>OGMI01000551.1_pt1 | contig 15673 bp, 14 predicted proteins | sample 1573201 | NCBI WGS metagenome assembly OGMI01 (sample SAMEA2582012, study PRJEB24529) | metagenome | biome: Human gut stool | place: China | collected 2011
TAAACATAGCGTCACCAAAAGAAAAGAAACGATAATGTTCGCGTACAGCTTCAGCATAAGTCGACAGCATAATCTCACGTGTTGACAGGGCTGATACCAACATCAAAAGCGTGCTCTGCGGCAAATGAAAATTAGTTATCAATGAATTTACCAGTCGAAAGCGATATCCAGGATAAATAAAGATATTTGTCCAGTTCCCGCCAGCTTTAATCACACCACTTTCACCCGCAGCTTCTAAAGTACGTACCGCAGTAGTTCCTACAGCAACGATACGCCGACCTTCAGCTTTAGCCTTATTAATAGCTTCAGCCGCTTCAGGTGAAACAGAGTAAAACTCTCTGTGCATCACATGATCTTTGATGTCATCAACACTGACAGGGCGAAAAGTGCCAAGACCAACATGCAGTGTTACAAAAACCTCTTCGCAGCCAATATCCCTAATCTTTTGCAAAAGTTCTTTGGTAAAATGCAATCCGGCAGTTGGTGCTGCAGCACTGCCATTCTCTCTTGAATAGACTGTTTGATAACGTTCCTTATCTTCCAGTGGTGCCGTAATATACGGAGGCAGCGGCGTTTCACCCAAACGATCCAAAATCTCTTCGAATACGCCATTATAATAAAAACGCGCTATTCTTCCGCCAAAATCCGTATCAGCAATAATATCACAGGACAAATCATCACTAAATTTTATTTTTGCCCCAACGCGCAGTTTGCGACCAGGTTTAACCAAAACTTCCCAATCCGTACTGTTTAAACGAGTCAGCAAAAATACCTCAACTCTTGCACCAGTATCCTTCACGCCATGCAGACGTGCCGGAATAACACGTGTATCATTAAAAACCAGTAAATCATCATGCCGCAAATATTCACATAAATCATAAAAATATCTGTGTTCTATTGTTCCCGTATTTTTATCTACAACAAGCAATCTTGAGTGATCGCGCGGTTCCAACGGATACTGCGCAATCAATTCCTGCGGCAATTCATAAGTAAAATCTTTTACCTGCATCTTAATCTCCGGTTTCAGTAAATTTTTTCAACCCTGGTATCTGTATAATAATGAGTTAAAATTTCTTTATAATAGTCCCTGCTGCGTGGCGGCGCACTATTTGCCATCCCACGTGCTCCCCACTGGGAAAGCCCCAGTCCGGACCCCTGCCCACGACCTTTAAAAGTTACCATCTCACCTTTTTCACCGCTGACAAAATGCAGATCCTTTAAAATATCTTTAAAACTAATACTACGTTCGCTGACTTTTATCGGGACTTCCTTCCTGCCGATTTCTATTCCATAAGGATTTTCAATAGGAATCTCAATAGAATTTGGTACAGGACGGTTGACTTCCACTTCAAAAAAAGTACTGTTGAGCCCTAATATTTCCTGCACCCGTCCGCTGGCAGTGCGATCATTTCCAAACATTTTGCTACTGCCTTCCAGCGGTGATAAACGTATGCTTTCAAGTTTGCCGACAGCATATCCACGCGTCGATAAACGTCGTTCGATCTCACTTGCAGGCAAAGCTTTTTCCCAGTTATACATAGGTGCATCCCAGTCGTAATCCTTCACACTGCGCAGATAAGGTACATATCTACCCCACACAATGTCGCCCTCATGCAAGCTGCCGGCAATGCTTTAGTGATAAACAGCTTCAATTGGCTGCCCGTTATAAGTGACTACCATTCCCGCTGTGACATCGACCAGTTTATTAATAGCCTGTTTTTCTGTTGTCAGTCCATAATAATCCTGCCCTTCTTCACTGGCTTTCAGATCATAACCTAAACGACTGCGGTTTCCAAGCCTGTTATAAGCAAGCGACCTTGCTGCTACAGCCTGGGCCTTAATTGCCTCATCAGGGAAAATCACAGGTATTTCTTCGCCCACAACACTATATAAATACTGCTCTAACGGCAGTACATTGACCACATCTAAAGTCTTTCCGTCAGCGGAAATACGTACCTCAAAGCTGCCACGGTAAGCTTTTTTATTTACTTCAATGGGCTTGCCATTTTCTTTTACCACAAAACGTAACGTTTTGGCGCCAAACTTCTGCGCACCCAAATTGACAGTACCACCCTCAGCATTTACAAAATACCTATCCGGTTTCAAAACCATTTCCTCTCCGGTATCTGGTACTCTTACCATCAGTTCATCCTCACAGCTAAGCTCAGCTGCAAACTGACCATGTACGACAGCAACAGCAATATCAGGTGATGAAGCCATTACTATGCCACAATTGATACAGAATACCCATGCGACAAGCAGCAGCAGTTTTTTCATGAGGACGCCCCCTTCTCTAAAACTATTCTAACTTTACCTTAGGCTTCTTCTCATAACGGTCCCTTTCACTGAATACGCAGCCACAGTATGGCTGACGATATAACTCCAGCTCTAGGCTTATATCAACACCACGCTGATAACCTTTGCGAAAATCCTCATAGTAAAACGGGATATCAAATTCCTTCCCAGCTTCTTCAGCCATTTGTATGATCAGTTCATGCTTCTGATACGGACTGACTAATAAAGTCGTTGAGAAAGCATCATAACCATTTTCTTTGGCATACTGAGCTGCATAACGCATCCGCACTCTGTAGCAGTAAGCGCAGCGTATTACAGGTTCATCCAGCATCCCTTGCACACAAGTTTCCAGAGGGTAGCTTTTATCTACAATCAGCTTATAACGTTTTTTCTCGCATAACTCTCGTAAAGCATTTAATCGCCGTTTAAATTCCTTATATGGATGGATATTTGGATTAAAATACAAAATATCAAAAGCCTTGCCGTCAACCAACAGCTTCTCTGCAGGATAGCATGCACAAGGTCCGCAGCAGGCGTGCAATAGCAGTTTCATCACATCATCCCTTTTCCTGGAAAGGCACTCCCAAATAACGATACGTTTCACGTGTGGCAATCCGCCCCCGCGGTGTACGCTGAAGCAGCCCCAGTTGCATAAGATATGGCTCAATTACATCCTCAATAGTATCTGTTTCCTCACTTACTGCAGCCGCAATGGTTTCAATACCAACAGGGCCACCGCAAAATGTTTTAACAATCGTTTGAAGAATGCGTCGATCATTGCGGTCAAGGCCATAACGATCAACCTCTAAGCGTGCTAAAGCTTCATCTGCCATTTGTCCAGTAATAACCGCAGCACCTGACACCTGTGCAAAATCGCGCACGCGCTTTAACAAACGATTCGCTACACGCGGAGTTCCGCGACTGCGGCGTGCAATTTCCTCTGCTCCGTCAGCAGCGATCTCAACACCTAAAATCTCAGCAGCACGTGTAATAATAAACTGTAATTCATCAGGCTTATAAAATTCCAGCCGGCACTGTACACCAAACCGATCACGTAAAGGAGCCGCAATGGCTCCTAAACGTGTCGTAGCACCAATAAGCGTAAATTTGGGCAAATCTAACCGCACGCTGCGTGCACTCGGGCCTTTACCGATAATGATATCCAAAGCATAATCTTCCATGGCTGAGTACAAGATTTCTTCCACTGTTTTGGATAAGCGGTGAATCTCGTCAATAAAAAGCACGTCATTATCACCTAAATTAGTCAAAATCGCTGCCAGATCACCCTGTCGTTCAATAGCAGGGCCTGACGTAACACGAATATTAACATTCAATTCATTGGCAATAATATTTGCTAATGTGGTTTTCCCCAGACCAGGCGGCCCAAATAAAAGCACATGATCTAGCGCTTCTTTCCTGTCGGCAGCAGCCTTGATGAATACTTCCATATTCTGTTTTACCTGATTCTGCCCGATATATTCGGCCAGGCGGCGAGGACGCAGGCTGTATTGCCATACATCGGCGTCCTGCTCCTGTCCGGTAATAATTCTTTCTTCCGGCTGCATTATTTCCTCCCGGCAAACAATTTGAGAGCCTGCTTAATAATTACCTCACTGCTAAGTTCTGCATAATTCGGAATCTGTTTTAAAGCAGGCATGATTTCCGAATTAGAGTATCCTAAAGCACACAATGCTTCAATAGCTTCATCCACAGCAGCACTACCGCCGCCAAATGCAGTATCGGCAAAACCGCTGTCGCTGTCACCGCCTATACCGCCTACTTTATCTTTTAATTCTAAAAGTAACCGTTCAGCGGTCTTTTTACCAATCCCTGGCAACTTTGTTAAAACCTTAAGGTCACGGCTTTGCACTGCCAGATAAAAATCATCCGGCTTAACGGCAGACAAAATGCCTAATGCAACCTTAGGACCAACACCGCTGACCCCAAGAAGAAGTAAAAATAAATTATAGTATTCCTGATTCAGAAAGCCAAACAGTAAAATAGCATCCTCGCGCACAGCCATATAAGTGTGCACTCTAGCTTCCATTCCTACAGCAAGTTGTCCCAAATGAGCCGCAGGCATAAAGACCCTGTAGCCAACACCGCTGTTAGTTTCCAACAAACAATATTCATTTGCCAGATAGGCCACCTTTCCTTTAATTGATCCAATCATTTACTTCAACTCCTGCCATCGTCTTGTCGCTGCCGTATGCAATCCGCAAATCGCCACTGCCAAAGCATCAGCGACATCATCTGGTTTAGGTTTTGTACGAATATTCAAGAGCTTCTGCACCATAAAAGTCACCTGCTCTTTGTTAGCGCCGCCATAACCTACAACAGCCTGCTTGATCTGCATCGGTGTAAATTCCGTGATCTGGATACCGCGGTTAGCTGCTGTCAAAAGTGCCACACCGCGAGCCTGACCAACGCTTATTGCTGTCGTTACATTGCGGTTAAAAAACAATTGTTCCACACTCATCACATCCGGACGATATTCATCCAATAAGACGCTCAGTTCATCGTAGATTTTTTTCAACCTGAGTTCAGGCAGCATATCCTTATCCGTAAACACAGCTCCATAATGGATAGGAGTCAGTTTATTCCCTACCATTTCCACCAGGCCAAAGCCGCAGATAGCAGTACCAGGGTCAATTCCAATTGCCAGCATCTCTTCGTGCTCCCTCCTGATTATGATAGAAAGCAGGCAGGCCTTGGTGAGCCTGCCTGTCGCACAATTTATTCTTCGTCTTCTTCCGGCAGGTCTGCGTTTGTATAAACATCCTGCACATCGTCTAAGTCCTCCAATGCCTCAAGCATTTTCCTGACTTTAACAACGTCTTCGTCAGACAGTTCTGCCATTGTGTCAGGGAGCATTGCGATCTCAGACATCATGACTTCGATATTATTATCAGCAAGAGCTTTTTCAACAGCATCAAAATCCTCAGGCTCGGTAACTATCTCAAAACCTTCTTCCTCAGCTTTAACATCTTCAGCACCTGCCTCTAACGCTATCAACATCAAATCATCTTCCGTATAGCCGGCTTCACTGTCGATACTAAAAACGCCTTTGCGTTTGAACATCCAATTTACACAACCAGTCTCGCCCATGTTCCCACCGTATTTAGAAAATACGTGACGAACATCGGCAGCAGTACGGTTACGGTTATCAGTCAAAGTGCTTACCATTACAGCAACACCAGCAGGACCATAACCTTCGTAAGTAATTTCCTCATAATTAGAAGCATCTGCAGCACCCTGCCCTTTTTGGATAGCGCGCTGAATGTTATCTTTAGGAACATTATTGGCCTTAGCTTTTGATAAAGCCAATTTCAATTTCATATTGCCGGTAGGGTCAGGGCCACCCATTCTTACCGCAATCGTAATCTCGCGGCCGATTTTGGTAGTAATCTGACCGCGTGCTGCGTCAGCTTTACCCTTTTTGTGTTTGATGTTTGCCCATTTCGAATGTCCGGACATTGTCATATTCCCCCTAAATCTTTAAACCTTACAAATCGCAAGATATTTTTACCATAATATTATACTATAGAGCCATTATTTATTCAAACTATTTTCGATACCACTATTTAACATTAAGATATATAAAACGCAGCCGAAGTCATCCCCGGCTGCGTTTTCAATTAATCACTATGCTTACAGCACAATATTTTTCGCATTAGCTAAAGTATCTCTTGCTTCAGCTATCAATCTTTCCATCACTTCAGCACAAGGCAGAATGTCGTTTAAAACGTTCAGACTTTGCCCTACTAAAACAGCTCCGTGGACAATATCGCCTTCCACCGCACCTAAACGGTTAGTTCCCGTAGCAAAATCGTTTAATTCCTGCTGCGGCGCACCGCTGCATTCTTTTTCCAAATATTCTTTGGTAAACTCATTTTTCAGGCAACGAACAGCATTATTGCGCGAAAAACCAGTTACAGCAGAATCAGTATCAGTAGCCTTAATAATGGCTTCTTTAGCTTTAGGATGGGTAGGACATTCGTCCGTCAGAATAAAACGTGATCCCATCTGTACACCGTCAGCCCCCATCATAAGCGCTGCCGCAATTCCACGTCCATCTGAAATACCACCTGCTACCAAAACCGGTACTTTTTTGATTAGCGGCAATACGTTTGTCATTAAAGCCATAGTAGTTTGCTGACCTATATGCCCGCCACCCTCCATACCTTCGATGACCATGGCATCAACACCTGCTTCTTCAACACGCTTTGCCAATTTGACACTTGGAACTACAGGAATAACTTTAATTTCTGCAGCATGAAATTTTTCGATATGAGGAACAGGATTGCCAGCGCCCAAAGTTACAAAGGCAACTTTTTCTTCACAAACCACATCAATAATCTCTGCAATATTAGGAGCCATCAGCATGATATTGACGCCGAAAGGTTTAGCGGTCAAATCTTTGGCTTTTCGGATTTCATCGCGGGTCCACTCTACAGTGCGGCCACCTGTAGCAATAATACCAGCGCCGCCGGCATTGGAAACAGCAGCTGCCAGATTTGCATCTGAAGTCCAGGCCATGCCACCCTGAATGATAGGATACTTGATTCCTAAAAGCTCAGTGATCTTTGTTTTCATATATCACACCTCTTAACTTAAATTTTATTATGTAAACCTGTTGCTTTTATATTATATAATAATCTTCTGTTCCTTGGCTACCTAAAAAGTCCCTTATCCTGTAAAAAAACGGTGAAATCATGGCTTACACAATTATCTGTTAAATTGACATTTTTCGTAAAATACCGTAAAATTTTTTTAATATCCTTATACTTGGATAGACAGACAGATAAAAGAGACATTTAAGGGAAAGAGGTTATTAAAATTATGCGTAGCGAAGAAGTAAAGCTTGGTTCAACCAGAGCAGCTCACCGCTCTTTATTTTATGCGATGGGTTACACCGAAGAAGACTTAAAAAAACCGCTTATCGGCGTAGTTAACGCCCAAAACGAAATAATCCCCGGACATATGCACCTCGACCAGATTGCCAAAGCTGTTAAACATGGTATTTTAGCTGCTGGCGGAACTCCAATCGAATTCCCTGCAATCGGTATCTGCGATGGCATTGCCATGGGCCATAACGGTATGAAATATCCTCTCGCCAGCCGCGAACTTGTAGCCGACAGTATTGAAGCTGTAGCTAACGGTCACGCGTTCGACGGTCTTGTACTCATTCCAAACTGTGATAAAATCGTGCCGGGTATGCTTATGGCAGCCGCACGTCTTAATATTCCCGCAATCGTTGTCAGCGGCGGGCCTATGCTTCCCGGACGTCTTAACGGAACCGACATCAGTGTTTCCACTGTTTTTGAAGCCGCCGGTCGTTTTGAAGCAGGAAAAATCGACAAAACAGAACTCAGCATCATCGAACATGCCGCATGCCCAGGCTGCGGCAGCTGTTCTGGTCTGTTCACTGCTAACACTATGAACTGCCTTACTGAAGTACTTGGTATGGGCTTACCCGGTAACGGTACTATACCAGCAGCTTACCAGGGTGCCCGTATCGCTCTTGCCAAACGTGCAGGTGCTAAAATCATGGACCTTGTTGCTCAAAACCTGTGTCCGCGTGATATTATGACAATGGACGCTTTCGAAAATGCCATAACTGTTGATATGGCAATCGGAGGTTCTTCCAATACTGCCTTACATTTACCCGCGATTGCCCACGAAGCAGACTTAGAATTACCATTAGAATTATTTGATGAAATAAGCAAAAAAACTCCTTATCTGACTAAACTTAGCCCTGGTGGCAGCCATCATATCATTGACCTTAATGAAGCTGGCGGAATCAATGCCGTGATGCATGAACTCAGTAAACTCGACCTGATTCATAAGGGAGCAAAATCAGTAACAGGTCAGACTATGGGCGAAAATTTTATTGATGCTGTTATCACCCGTCCTGATGTTATTCACAGCGTTGAGAATCCTTATCGCAAAACAGGCGGCATTGCTGTACTCAAAGGCAATATCGCCCCCGACTGCAGCGTAGTCAAAGAAAGTGCCGTCGCCGAAGAAATGCTTGTACATTCTGGCCCTGCTAAAGTCTACGATTCCGAAGATGAAGCTATTGCGGCAATCTGCGGTAAACAAATAGAAAAAGGAGATGTCGTAGTCATTCGTTATGAGGGACCCAAAGGCGGACCAGGTATGCGAGAAATGCTCAATCCCACATCAGTACTGGCCGGTATGGGACTTGATAAAGATGTGGCACTCCTTACGGATGGGCGTTTTTCCGGTGCGACCCGCGGGGCCTGCATCGGTCATATTTCCCCTGAAGCACGTGAAGGCGGTAATATTGCACTTATACAAAACGGTGATATCATCGAAATCGATATTCCCAACCGCACACTTAATGTTAAAGTTTCTAACGAAGAACTGTCCAGACGTCGTGAAGCGTGGATATGCCCGCCTCCTAAAGTAACCAGCGGTTACTTAGCTCGCTATGCAGCCTTGGTTTCTTCAGCAGCAACAGGCGCTGTACTTAAAGTCCCTGATCAAAAATAAAATTTATATAGTAAAAATATCAATAAACCCCTGTCGTTTTAAAACGACAGGGGTTTATTGATATTTTTTTAGTTATTCCTAAACCGACATTTCTTCTTAAAATTATACAGTGCTTTCTTATTACATATGCTCAGTTATTTAATAACTATCTGGCAATTCAAACATTTCATATATCATTAACTCTATTACTTCCACCATCGTAAAATCTCCCTATTCTACAATAATAACAGAAAGAAGATGATAGTTATGGACACTTTAACCTTTAATAGCAACACTTATAGCGGTACCTACACTACTGGTAATAACGGAGTTCCATGCACATTTACGGTGGTGGTTGGAACACTGTCGCCTACTGTAGGCGACAATTTGACGTTAGCTAGAATAAATAATCGAAATGTTTATATTCAAGATAGCGCAAACAACAACCAGTACATTGTAACCCTTGCCTAAATTCCTCTGCATTATAAAATAAAAAGAATACCATATGGTATTCTTTTTATTTTACTTTTGATTCTCATCCGAATTATTTTTATCACTATAAATTCTAAAGGCACTACGAAATACCAGAAAGAAACATAATAAAAGCGTTACTATATCCCCGCTGTCAGAGATATTGAAATTTAAACGCCGTAACACGAAAATATAAAGAAAAATTACAAAAATTATAGTATAATCCTGCTGCTTCATTATCTTCACCCCAATATATTATACCCCGCTGATTTTATTATACCATCTCCTGATATTAGTGCTGTATTTTATTATTTACAAAATAAAATACAGCACTAAAAAATAATGCAAAACACTGCCAGTCATCACAAATAAATGCCATACTGAATGCATAAATTTATGTTTTTTATCAGCATAGAAAAAAATTCCTATTGTATAAGCTAATCCACCACTTACTAACAACATTAGACCATCTGCAGGTAACATTTTCCACAAATACGGCAAAGCAATAATAACAGACCATCCCATAAGCACATACATCAGCAACGACAGTTTTTCCCACCTGCTGAGACTTATCGCATTGAGAGTGATCCCTACAACTGTCAGCAGTAAATTTATCCCTAATAACTTCCAACCTAACTCAGGCGGTAATAAAACAATACAAATAGGTACATAACTACCTAAAATCAAAAGAAAAATCGAACAATGATCAAGCACCTGAAAAATCTTTTTCGCGGTACTGTTTGTTATAGCATGATATATTGTAGACATCAGATAAAGAAAAATCAGGCAAAAACCATATATCGCCGCACTGACAATACCGCTGACACTGCTGTTATAGGATGCATAAACGATCAAAACAACAGTACCAAGAACAGCCAACAGTGCGCCGATGCCATGTGAAACGGCATTAGCTATTTCCTCACCTAAAGACTGCCTGTTTAAACTGCTCATATAATCAACCTCCAGTCTTACGTAGTAAATTATAGCACTATCCGTTAAAAAAAGTGTGACAATAAAGTTAACCTCTTACTTTATTTTCAAAACATTTTCTAAAAGTAACTATTATCAACATTTTCCAAAATATAATCGAAACAATTAGTAAAAAGCATTTTAGATTCGATATAAGGAGTAATAACCCTTCTAAACAAGCCATTCCCTCTAAAAACAATTATTTTAAACTTTTTTTCAAGTTTTTTAGCATTGCTTAATTCATATTTCTTTAATATGATTAATTCAGAAAGTAAAATTAAACTTCAAGAAAATCATTGGAATTCTTATGAAGCTATTTTTTTACAAGAAAGGACTGATTTTTATGACTACAAGAAAAATAAAAAAATTAACTACAGGACAACGTACAATTGATGGCGCAGGCGTACATCTGGTCCGTGTACTTGGCCACGATACAGTAATGGACTATGACCCGTTTTTAATGCTGGATTCTTTTGACTCACATAATCCTACCGACTACATTAAGGGTTTTCCAATCCATCCTCATAGAGGTATTGAACTATTTCTTATCTTGTTCAAGGCGAAATGACACACCAGGATAGTTTAGGCAATAAAGGAACAATCCGCAGCGGCGAAAGCCAATGGATGACTGCCGGCAGTGGTATCATGCACCAGGAAATGCCCCAGGCCAGCAAACATATGCTTGGCGTACAGCTTTGGCTGAACCTGCCCCAAAAAGAAAAAATGACTGATCCAACCTATTTTGACATTACCGGAAATATGATAGGCAGTAAAAAAACAGATAATGCTATAATACATGTGCTTGCAGGTGAATATGACTCTATAAAAGGTGTTGAACCACCTCATATCAAGGCAACTATCTATGATGTAGAACTACAGGCAGGCAAGTCAATCACACTGCCAACTAAAACTGAGGATAATGTTTTTATCTTTTTGATTGAAGGCAATGCTATAATAGACGGCACCAATATTCCAGAAAAAACTGCCGTGCTCTTTAGTGAGGGCGATGAAATATCTGTCAGTGCTGAATCAGATAAACAATTACGTTTTATGTTCTGTTCTGCTAAGCCTTTAAAAGAACCTGTATCTTGGGGTGGACCAATTGTGATGAATACGCGCGAAGAGCTAAATGAGGCTTTTAAAGAACTTGACAAAGGAACTTTTATCAAACATAATGCAGCCCATCTTGATTAATCAGTAATACTATCCAAGAGCTGTTAAATATTAAAAAATACACACAAAAGCCGCAACCAAAGGTTGCGGCTTACTTTTTATTTGGTGGGCCCAGCTGGGTTCGAACCAGCGACCAACCGGTTATGAGTTATAACATCTAAATATTATATCATCATTTATGTAACATTTACGTTCTAAATTATTTCGTTTAAATGTGTTTTAGTGTTAAAATGTAAATATTTTAAACATTGTAACTATAGTTTTTTTTTTAAAGACCGTCTAATTTACCGGAATTGATATTTCTCTCTTTTCATTTTTTTAGAATTCACACATATACGGCATTACTTTTTTGCAAAGATACCATTCTCATAAACAGAACGCCTGCTTTCTGCTTTCAAAAATGCTTTTATGAGGATTTTTACCTGCGAACAAATTAAGCGCCTTTAAAACGAATTTAAACGCAAATCTCGAAAATTGATTTTTACCGCTCAAACAAATCTGTTTTCGATCACAGTCACATTTATTTTTATAATAACTTATGCTATAATAACCCTCAGACAGTCGATGTGTCGGTTTCCTCTGCTCGTCAGGGGGTGATAGTATGTCAGTTTTTGAAGCATTGTCCTTGATGATCGCTTTCGGAACTCTGATTGCTGTTATCGTTTTATCCCGCTAATTAGCGTAAGATAAAAAGAAACCGCATACTGCGTACGCGGCTTCCTTTCACTTTTTTCATTTTGAGGGAGAGCCGACGTGCCAGCATCGACTGTCTCTTTGTGGTATTTTACCACACTTTTAAAACTATTACAAGAAAAAATGCTTTAAGTTTAATTGAGCAGATACAACTATATAAACCCAAAAACGTAATATTCCCTAACCGCAAAGGCACTGTAATAGTGCCTTTTTATTTTGGCAATTCTGTTATTTTGTTTTCTTCAATGGTTTTTTTATGTTTCTGATCATCAGCACTTATAAATGAATGGTATTGTTGCTGAGCGTCGGTTAATTTTTCCTTAGTCTTGGTCCGCATATCGTCAGTAATAGCATTGACCATGACCTGGTTACTTAACATAGCATTAGTATTTTTACTTGTTGCAAGTAAACCTTTAAGCATGAGTTCTTTCTGCTTCTCACTTATGACACCTTTAGAATAATCATTCAAAATCTTATCACGTTGCAGCTCGATCCTACTGCTTATATCTGCTGATTTTTGTGCCACATCAACCGAATTTTTATATTCCTTTTCATACGCTTCAGACAATCTTGCGTGATTAGCTTTCCAGGCTTCAGGAGTATTACCATATTTATCACTCAAAAAATCAATGCTATACAAGTTCTCAACCTTCGCCTGGTATGTATTCTCAGCTCCGATTATACCATTAACGCTATTAGATAATATATTAGCTTCCTTGACGACTGTCAAAACTTCTTTTTCTACTTGACCAAGATCATCAATGAATCCAAAAAATTCTTCCTGCAGATCTCGCAGCGTTGTTATTTCTGATAATATTTTAGTTTCCTCAACAACTTTCTGAGTTTCTTTAGCCACTCGCGCTACATCGATCACAGAACCACCACGAAATTTTGCGCTTGCAAAAGACGTTGCAATAATCATAGACAGCAAGCCCGCAGTTATCGAGATTATGACTTTTTTCTTTTTCATTTTTACCTGCTCCTTTTGGTATATAAGTTATTTACGTTATATACATTAAATACTATATATAATGTATATACGTTATATAGCCTAATTGTTGAGAAGCGCATTAAAATGCTTTGTGACCCGAGTAGATAAGATTGGTACCATCCATACTAAAAAAGTAAACGCTAGTACAAATACTACAAACGTAGCAACACTATCTGCTGTTAGTGGTTCAAATCCGTTCAAAGTATTTATCACAATCGAATAAATAAAGGCTGATACTATCAAATCAAAGATAGCCGTAAAAACTGCTGAAATAAGATTTTTACCATAATACTCTGTTTTAGAATATATCATCAATGGAATACCCAATGCCCCGAATACGCACATAATATAAAAAACAACAAGCTTATACACCATGTAGAAGGTCACAAACAGGCACAGCGTTAAAATGATTGGAACTAATATCATAAGTAGTAGCTGAGTAAGAAATGAAAACTGTTCGTTTATGTGTAAAAAAGGCTTAATAAGGTGTGTTACAGACGTGAAAAAAGCCTCAAACTGCAAGAAACTGCTTTCAGAAAAGGCTTGTCCAGAATATGTACTGCTAATATCTTCGATCATAGGTACAAACATATTCGACACTAGCCAATGCCAGCTCTGCAGCAGCCAAAAGAAGAACCCATAACGCATTATTTTGGGTATCAACTCTGAAAAATCTTTAATAGGCAGAACTCCGAGAACACCTGCAAGTAAATAAACAGCCAAATCGATTACAAACAAACTTATCATTAATTCTACTAAATTTTCTGATGCAAAATCCAAGGCAGGCTTTAGTGATTCAAGAATTTTCTTGGTTGCCTTCAGCAGCTCTTCGCTCGGAGCAAAATAATTACTGAAATCAAAATCAATATTTGGAACAATATTACCAAATACCCCAGTACTATTATTCGGGTCCCAACCTGATAAATCCCACTGACTAGCAATATAATCAAGCGGATCTGTAGTATCCCCAAAAACATCAAGTAATCTGCGTTCAACATGAACGTGCGGGCCTGTTGAATTACCCGTACTGCCTGATATAGCAATTACCTGCCCTTGTACAACGTGTGTACCAACTGGATAAAGTAGTTGAGAATTATGCCCCATATTCCAGCATACACCATTGGCATCCTGAACAGATATAAAATATCCATATCCACCACACCAACCACTGTAGACGACAGTGCCAGTCGCCAGCGATGGTACGCCAACTCCAGTAGGAACAGCGATATCAACTCCCTCATGCCCCTTTCCAATACCAAAAATAGGATGGATACGCCAACCATATACAGAAGTTACTTCTCCAGAAAAAGCATATGCACTATTCATCAGCAATATCATTAAAAGTAGTATAACAAAAGAAGTTATATAAATTTTTTTATTTTTCATATCATGACCACTCAATCAACATATTAATGCGATTTTTCATTAAATATAGACTGATGCTGCTGAATATCAGAAATTAATTCCTGTTCTCTGTGCATCATAGATTTACTAGAAATGCCATAATATTTAATCAGATATCTACGAAATGCATCATCAAATGAAGGAGGTTCATTTACATTACATTTTCTCTTTATCGAATTATATAAATACATGTAATCATAAGCCAACAACCAATGTTGCCGGTAACGCTTACGGAAATATAATGTAGAATATAATAATATTATTATTAATAAGACAAGAATGATTATCATCAACGTTGCTCCTTGTGTCATAATATTTATAAAAAATATCAGAGAAACTTATAAAATAAGTTAATTTTGATTATTGCCATTTAGAACTCTATATGCAGCAATTCTTTTCATTGCTATGATTTGCAATTGATATTTGTTGTCTGCCGGGAGTTCTTTTATCACATCATTACAAGAGCGATCAATCCAAAATTTATAGTTAAATACAGGTTTTGAGTTAGTTTGGTATAAATCAAAAAGACTCGGCATCATACTGCTGTAAATTGTTCCCGGTTCACCAATTAGCTCTGCCAAAGTTGGCATAATTTGCATATGGCAGCCATATGCAGGCTCATCTAATAAAAATTTATTTATGCCAAATCCATAAATAATGCAGGGAACAGCAGAATAAGTTATATGATCAACCTCGCTGGCAAATGAAAAGCGTTCGGCGTGATCTCCAGTAATCAAATATAACGCATCAGGATAAAGTTTTTTTGAACGCGCTACATAATCACCTATAACCTGGTCTGTATACCAAATATGCCCTAATTCCCGCATAGTTTTGTCATCACCGGCAATAGTTGCCGGCAATTTTTTTCGTACAGCTTTAACGTCAAATCCTTCGGCTTGTATATCAATGCTATACGGAGGATGATTGCTGGTTGTTAAAATTATATTGAAGATTTTTTCATTAGGATCGCATCCCTTCAAATAATTTTCTACCTGTTGAAAAAGAACTTTATCTGGACAGCCCCACGCATTTCCGCCTTTATATTTAAAATCACCTGCAGCGAAAAATTCATCGAAGTTTTGAGCCTTTACGAACTTTTTGATATTCTGCCAAGAATCAAAACCACCATACCAGAATACTGTTTTATAGCCTAATGATTTCATTATACTTCCGATACCG
>OGMI01000556.1_pt1 | contig 15530 bp, 13 predicted proteins | sample 1573201 | NCBI WGS metagenome assembly OGMI01 (sample SAMEA2582012, study PRJEB24529) | metagenome | biome: Human gut stool | place: China | collected 2011
TACTATTTTTTATACCCTTTTCCTGCTTTTTTACTTTAGCTTTTATTAATAAAGAAAATATAAATTTAAAACCATTTAAAAAGATAATAAAATTATCCTTTTTATTATCTTTGTTTATAGAATTAACTCAATTACTTTTAACTATTGGAACATTTCAACTATCAGATATAGTATATAATACTTTAGGTGGAATAATTGGTTATATTTTAGCTATTTTAGTTAATTGTATAAATTTGAAAAAAAGATTTTAAATTAATAATATTTATATTTGATGATATATAAAAAAAGTAGTATAATATATAAAATTATACTTAAAAACAAGGGAGAACAATAGATGAGACACGAATATGATCAAAGAGATTATTATGATGATGAAGAGGAAGGTTTAGATCTTGTAGATCTTATCTTTGCTACTATTAGACGTTGGAAAGTAATAACACTTATAGCTGTACCAATTATAATAGGTGGAATATTTTTTGCTGCTACAAGACCAACTGTTTATAGGGCAGATGTTACTATGATGATAACTAACCCTAATGCAGCTACAACAATAGGAGCTGCAGATATATATGTAAATGAGAAATTAACTCTTACATATACACAACTAGTAAAAAGTAAGGATATTATGGCTAGAGTAATAAGTAAGTACGATTTAGCAGATACCCCAGGGGGACTTGCTTCTAGAGTAAGTGTTAGTTCTGTAGAAGGGACAGCATTTATGAAACTTTCATATACTAGTGGAGAAAGAGAGCTTACAGCACCAATAGCTAATGAGATAGCAAATGAGTTTATTTATAAGATAGCTCAAGTAGTAAAATTAAGAAATATAACTATATTAGAAAATGCTGTAGGAGCTTATGAGATACCTAAAAATAGAGGAATTATAGTAATAGCTTCAATCATATTAGGATTGGCTATGGGGTGTGGAGTAGCAGGAATAATAGAGTTATTACATAGAAAACTTAGAAAATCATCTGATATAGAGAAAATATTGGGAGCTAAGATGTTAGGAATGATACCAGAAATAGGTGTAAAAAAAGAGGGTGAAGAATAGAATGAGTCAAAGAAGTATATTTTTTGTAACTGATAATAATCTACAGATAACAGAGGCTTTTAGAACTCTTAGAACTAACCTTGCCTTTTTAAGAGAGAAACAACATGGAAAAACTCTTCTTTTTACTAGTTCTATTCCAGCAGAAGGAAAATCTTTTGTAGCCTCTAACTATGCAGCAAGTTTAGCAATTGCCAATAAAAAAGTACTTTTAATAGATTGCGATATTAGAAGACCTAGAGCTCATGAGAGTTTTGGAATAAAGATAGAAAAGGGATTAGAGAGTATTTTAACACATGACGCTCCTGTAGAATCTCTAATTATGAAAGGAATTTTACCTAATTTGGATCTTTTACCAACTAAGAATATGAAACATAATGTAACAGAACTATTTTTAAGAGATAAGATGAAACATGTATTAGAAACTTTAAAAGATAGATATGATACTATAATTTTAGATACTCCCCCTCTTGCAGTAGCTTCTGATGCTGCAATACTTTCTAAAGCTGTAGATGGAGTAGTTGTTGTAGTAGGTTATGACCAAGTAGCTAAAAGAGAGCTAGAGTTTACTAAAGAGATGTTAGATAATGCTAATGCAAATATCTATGGTTTTATAGTAAATGGTGTAGATAAAAGAGGGATGTCTTATGGTAACTATGGTTACTATACAAATTATTACTCTTATTACGAAGAGTACTATAATGATGAAACTGGAGTTAGAAAAAAAAGAAAAATTCCAAGAAGACCAAAGAATAAGTTTGAAGCTTTTATGGATAGAGTAAAAGAAGCTTATCGTAGACATTTAACTGGAGATATTAAAAGAAGAAGATAAAGGAGCAAAAAATGGTAGATATACACTCTCATATTCTATATGGAGTAGATGATGGGGCAAAAGATTTGTATGAGAGTTTAGAGTTGTTAAAACAAGCAAAATCAGTTGGATTTACAGATATTGTTTGTTCTTCCCATTATTATATAGGTAGATATGAGAATAACAACTATGATATTAATTTTGAAATACTTCAAAATAAGATAGAAGAATATGGAATAGGGGTTAATATATATAAAGGAAATGAATTTTCTTTAGATATTAATTATTCATCTCATAAAAATAAAATATATAGAATAAATAATGGACGATATCTTTTAATAGAATTAACAAGTCAAGTAATCTATCCTATTTGTAAAAGTTTTTTTGAATCTCTTTTAGAAAAAGGAGTAATTCCTATATTTGCACATGTAGAGAGATATCCACATCTAAAAATAGATGAGTTAATTGAATTAGCTAAGTTAGGAGTAATTTTACAAATGAATTTAAGAATGGCTGCTAATCCTATACCAAGAATAGAACCTCTTTTGAATAAAAGATATATAGGAGTAGTGGCTACTGATTCACATAGTTATGGAAAAAGAGATTATGATGTGAGTAGAAATCTTGAGTTACTTAAGAAAAAAGTTGGAAATGAATATTTTGAACTTTTAACTGAGATTATTCCAAGAAAGATAATAAACAATGAAGATATAGAAGTGTTGAGAGGAGAGAGAGATGAATTTAAAAAAGATAATGGGATTAGGAGCTTTTTTAGTAGTTTGTGGAGCAAGTTATGCAGAAGGTAGTTTTGGTTTAGAAGAGGTATTAGAAAGAGCTAAAACATCTAACCCTCAAGTTAGAATACAACAATTAAATACAGAGGTTGTAAAAAAAGAAAAAGATAGAGCTTTAAAAAATTATATATTACCTCCTATAACTCTAGATGATTCAGATGAATGGGATATGGTAAAAAAATATGGATTAGGGACTAAAAGTATAGAGGTATCTTTAAATGTTTTTGAAGGTGGAAAGAGTGTATATGGATACAAAGCTTTAAAATCAAAACTTGCAAAAGCTGAGAATCAAGAAATCTTAAGTGAGATAAAAGCTCAAGAGGAAGCTGTAGCTGCATATTTTGCTGTACTAAATGCTCAAAAGCAAACTGAGATAACAAATAGAGCTATGGAACTTTTAGAAAAACAAAAAAATAGAGTATGGGATCTATATAGCAATGGAAAGATAGTTCCAAAATCTGAATATTTAAAGATAGAAGCAGATATAGAAAATAATAAAGTAGCTATATTAGAAAGTTTACAGAATGAAGAGAATACTATGGGGGTATTAAATAAGATATTAGGATATCCTTTAAATAATGAGTTAGTATTAGATGATTTTAATCCAGATAGTTTCCTAGCTTCAAAAGTTCATTTACAAGATGAGAATAAAAAGCCTGTAGAGGATACTATTCTTGGAAAAAATGAAAAACATGATTTAGATATAGCTGGATATAATGTAAAAATAGCACAAGCAGATTTATACCCTCGTATTTATACAAAATATATTCATGACTTTTGGCAAGAATCAAAAAGTGATAAAAGAGATATAGATGAGGATAGATTTGAAATTGGATTTAGTTGGACATTTGAGTGGGGAGGAACTTTAGATAATGTAAAATCTAAAAAATATGCCTTAGAGCAAGCTCAAATCAAGTATGAAGATAATATCAAGGGAATTACTTTAGATATGAAAAATCAACTAAATACAGTTAAAGCTCTATATGGAAAATCTCAAGCTATGAAAAAGAGAGTAGACTTATTAAAAGAAAATATGGATATAGATAGTATGAGATATGAAAATGAGTTACTTTCAACATTTGACTATTTAAACTCTGTAGATAACTATAGAGCAGCTCAAGCTGATTACTATAAGATTCAAAGAGATTTAGTACTTGCAGTAATACAATATGAAAACCTATATAGATAATTAGGAGAAACAGATGGATAAAAAGAAAATATTAAAGATAGCTATAGCAGCAGTTATAGTTATTGGAATTGCAATATATGCAGAGAGAAAGATAAATATATTTGGAACTACTGAAGTAAAAGTATTAAGTGTAGAAAAAGGACAACTTTCAGATTCAAATATATATACAGGAATAGTTGCTCCTGGTGCTGTACAACCAATATATGTAGATTCATCTGCAGTAGTAGAAAATATTTATGTAAGAGTTGGGGAAGAGATAGAGGTTGGAGATGAACTGATGTCTTTTAGTAACCAAAGTATAGTGGAAAATGAAAAAGCTCTTAGAGTAAATGAATTGGATATACAAAACATAGAGTTGCAGATACAGGATCAAGAATCTGGAAGTATGAAATTAGAGCTAGATAATAGACAGTTAGAGATAAAAAATCTAGAGGAACAGATTAAAGCAGATCAAAGAAGACTCCCAGTACTTACAGAAGAGGCTAGAATAGCTAAGAAAAAAGCTGAAGCATATATGAAACTGTTAGCAAATGATGGAGTATCTGCTACAGAAGCTAGTGCTATGACAACAGCAGCTAATAAAGCTGAAGCAGCTTTAGAAGATTTAAAAACAACACTTACTTTAAATAAAGAGAAATATCAACTTATGTTTGTAAGTTTTGAAAGCTTAAAAAGAGAGTTAGATATAAATAAAGCTCAACTAGAATCACAATTAGAAAAACTAAAATTGGAAAATAGAGGGTTAAAGGCAGCTAATGAACAACTTAAAGCTCCTTTTACATCTCCAGTAGCAGGAGTAGTAACTAGTATAGATGCTCAAATAGGTGGAACTGTTTCCCCTGGACAGAGAGTAGTGTCAGTTGCTGTTCCTGGAGAGAGTAGAGTTACTTTAGAGCTACCTACTTATCAAGTTGATAGTGTACAAAAGGGACAACCTGCTTATGTAATCTCTAGAGATGGAGATAAGGAGAAGAGATATAAAGGGGTAGTAGAAAAAGCTTCTGCCTCTGCTGTATCTAGTAATTATGGTAGAAATAAGGTAATCTCTGTAGAGGTATTAGTAACAGAACCAAATGATTTAAGACCAGGATTTGTTGCAGATGTAGAGTTAAGTACTAAACCAAAATCAGATGTGTTACTTATCAATAGTTTCTCTGTAGTAGAAGAAAATGGAGAGTACTATGTATATGTAGTAGAAAATGGTAAAGCTAAGAAGCAAAAAATTAGTGTAGGGTCAAGAACTATTAGTGATTATGAGGTTTTAGATCTACCAGAGGGAACGCAGGTTATAGTAAATCCATTTAAAGTAAGAAATGGAGAGAAAGTAAGGATAGTTGATTAAAATGAAAGTCCTATTTTGGTTGGCATATAAACTTCTTGTTGGAAATTTAAAAAGAGCAATATTTCCTTTTATAGGAGCTACAACAGGGGTTGCAGCTCTTATAATTGCTTTTTCTATAGGAGCAGGAGGAGAGAAGTTAATCTCTACTAATCTTATGGTTATGGGAGATAATAGAATAATGTTAGGAGGAGATGAACTAAGTCAGAAGGATATGAGAATTTTAGAAAACTATCCTTTTGTAGAGTACACTCTTTTCCCAGAAGCTAGAGTAACTGATAGAAATAATATATATATAGGTTATTCAGAAAGAGCATTAAAAGCTTTAGGATTTCCTAAATTAGAAGATAGAGAGGTAATTTTAGATTATACTCAATTTCCAGATAAAAAAGTAGGAGATATTTTAAATATAGAGCTTAATAACAACATAGAGAGATTTAGAGTAGTAGGACTATATAAAGAGGAAAATCCCTTTGAACTTATGAAGCAAGGGAATAGGTTAATAATTTCTCAAAATTATTTTGAAAGATTATTCAATAGATACAGATTTAATCAGATGATAGTTTCCTTTGATAAAAATGAAAATTCTGATGATTTAATTCCAATTGTACTACAAAAGTTTAATAGTGATAGACGAGGTTATACTTCAATAAAATTACTTGAAACACCTGAAGTTTATAAAAGAGTAGTAAAAATACAAAACTTAGTAAGAAGTACTCTATATATTTTAGCAGCTATATCCCTTGTATTAAGTGGTGTTGGAATTATGACTTTAATTAGTAGTGGAGTGAGAGCAAGAACAGCTCATATAGGGATATTAAGAGCTATAGGAATGGGAAAAAAAGATATAGTTAAAGTTTTTTTAATTGAAGGTGGAATTATATCAGGAGTAGGAACTATTGTAGGAGTATTTGTAGGAATTTTTGGAGCAATTTTAGGAGGAAAATTGATAATGATTCCTCCAGTCTTCAATATAGATAAGATAGTACTAGCAATATTATTTGCATTGTTAGTAGGAATAGTTATGGGAATACATCCAGCAAGGAAAGCGGGAGAGATGAACATTACTGAGGCATTACGAGAGAACTAAAAAAAGCTAAGAATTGGTGGATGTGCCATTTCTTGGCTTTTTTCTATATAAAGTTTTTTGTAAAAAATAAAACAAAAAATATTACAATTTGACACTAAGTTTAAAATGAGGTAATATGTAGTAATAAATATGATAAATAAAATAGAGATTATGGAGGATAAAAATGAAAAAATTAAAATATGAAAAACCAGAAGTAGAGGTAGAATTATTAGATCCTGAATTAGATATTATTACAGTTAGTGATACAAGTGGAGGAGATGGAGGATATGGAAAAATATTAGAAAAGGAGTTCTTTAATGAGAGCAATTGATTTAGTAATATTTACTAAATAGGGGGGATATTTATGTTTAAAAAATTAGAAAATAGTTTAAAGAGAGTTTTAAAAGGAAAAGTAAAAATTACATTAGCTCTTGTGATAAGTTATCTGATGACTTCTCAAATTGGATATTCGCTTAACCTTACTATGGATGAATATTATAATGAACAAAATGTAATTATTAATGATAATTATATAAAAAATAATGAAAATACAAACTATCAATATATATTAGGAGCTGTGTTTGATAGTAATGTAGAACTAAATGGTAAAGAGATAAATATTGTTAATAATTCTAATGGAGATGAAGTTAATAAAAAGGAAATTTCAGCTATTTTCTTAACTGAAAATTCACATTTAAAACTTGGAAATGAGTCAACAGAAAGTATTAACTTAAAAGTTAATACAGATAAAGGTGTAGCTACAGGAATAGCAATGTATAATTTAGATGAAGCAGATAGAGGCGGAAGTTTAGAGATTAATGGAAAGAACTTTACCTTAGATGTTCATGCTAATGGAGAGGGAAGTAATAAATCTACTTTTGGTATACTTGTTGGAACTAAACCAAATAAAGATGGAGAGAATTGTATAGTAGATATTAACTCTGAAAATACAAAAATAAACGTTACTAATGATAGTGGATTAGCTTACACTGCCAACGCTCTTACAGCTTGGGGTGGAGGAACAATAAGACTTAACTCTGGAAATGTTGAGATAAGTGCAGATAATATTATAAATGTAAAGAGAAATTCTACTGTTGAAATAAATAAAGATTCTCTTGATAGAGAAATAAAATTAGATGGAAGTATTGTATTTGAATGTGTAGATCCTAGTACAGATATAGATTCTGATGTAATAATTAATTTAACTAATTCTAATTCATATTTAAATGGAAATATTTTAGTTACTAATCTTGGAGATGGACATTCAGGAACAGTAGATGGAATGAAATTAGGATTAAGTAATGGAGCAACATGGAGTACTACTGAAGAGGGAAGCTTTGTAAATTATCTTACTTTTAATGGTGGTATTATTAATAATAACTGGGATATTAATAATATCGGGAATATAAAGGGAGATAGAGACTATAGTATGAATATAGACAATATGACTGGTACTGGTGGAACTATTATTATGGATGCTACATATGATGAAGTTAGTGACTCATTTTCTTCAACAACTTTAGAGATAAAGCAAAAAGATAACAATACTAAATTAAATTTTGCATATGATGGAATAGATGCTGATAATATAGCAGTAGATGATACTCAAAAAACAGAGGATGCTTTAAATCAATTAGCAGAAAATATTCATATAGAGAATGGAGAGATAAATAGTACTATTAATATAGATGAAGGACTATTAAATGGGGCTATAGTTGGGGATTTAGTTCAAGGAACTAATGGTATAGAAGTTGGAAATATAAAAACTAGTAATTTAAGTAATACAGTTATGGGATTAAGAAACTTAGCAACTATAAACTTATTAACTTGGAGACAAGAATTTAGCTCATTTAGTCAAAGAATGGGAGAATTGAGAGATAGCCAAGGAAATTCTGGTGTATGGGCAAGAGTTTATGGTGGAGAGATAGAACAAGGTAGCAATTATGATAATAATTATCAAACATATCAAGTTGGATATGATAAAGCTTATGACTATGCTGGTGGAAAACTGTTCTTAGGTTACTTATTTAGTTATACAGATGGAAATACTGACTATGATTTAGGAAGTGGAGAAAATAATTCCATTGGAGCAGGAGTATATGGATCATGGCTTAATAACTCTGGACACTATATTGATGTTGTAGCTAAATTAAGTCGTTTACACAATGATTATGATGTATATAGTGAAAATAGAATGTATAACTCTAAGGGAGATTATACTAACTATGGTGTTTCTTTAGGTGTTGAATATGGAAAGAGATTTGTTACAGATAATAAGTTCTTCATAGAGCCTAGTATTAGAATGGATTTAGGAAGAGTAGCAAATAAGAGCTATACAACAAGTACTGATGTAAGAGTAGAACAAGATACTTTATACACAGCTTTAGGGTCATTGGGAGCAAAAATAGGATATAATCTAGAGAAAGGTAACCTATATGCAAGAATATCTGGAGTTAAAGAGTTTGCTGGAGATATAGATACAACTTATACAAATAAATTTGGACAAACAAAAACATCAGTAGATTTAGAAGATGAATGGGTAGAATTTGGAATAGGTGGAAATTATAAAGTAGCAGAAAATGTAAATCTTTATTTAGATTTATCTAAAACAACAGAAGCTATGGTAGATACAAACTGGCAAGCTAATTTAGGATTTAGATGGGAATTATAAAATGAAGAGCATTTTGCTCTTCATTTTTTTTATAAAAAAGGGTATAATATCACTATGAATAAGAAATATTTAATTGAACTAATAAAAAGTGTTATTTTGAGTAAACAACCATTAGAAAAACCAGATGAAGTTTCTTTTGAAGAGATATTTAAAATATCTAAAATTCATAATATTGCTAATTTAGTATACTATGCTGTAGCAAAGTTAGAGAATAAACCTGATGAGAAATTACTTAAACTCTGGAAACGAGAAAAATCTTTAGGAATGATATTAGATGTAACTCAAAGTACAGAATTTTCAAAATTAAAATTTGAGTTTGAAAAAAATTCTATAAAATATATTCCTCTAAAAGGGTTTGAATTAAAAAACTTATATCCTAAATCAGATATGAGAAAAATGGGAGATATAGATATTTTAATCTTAGAAAAAGATAGAGAAAATGTAAAAAATATAATGCTTCAATATGGATATACATTAAAAAGTTATGGAACTAATAGAGAAGATTCATATATAAAAAAACCATCTATGAATATAGAGATTCATAATAATCTGTTTGATGAGACTGATACATTATTTTATAATTATTTTGAAAATTTAAGTAAAATGGAAAATGAGTTTCATTATGAATTTTCTTTAGAGGATAATTTTTTATATAATTTTATTCATATGTTCAGACATTTTTCATGTCGAGGAACTGGGATAAGATCTGTAGTAGATCATTGGTTATATATAACTAAAAAAGAAAAAGATTTAAATTGGGAATATATTTATAAATCTTTGAAAGAGTTAAGATTATTGGAGTTTTATGAAAAATTTACTGCTCTATCTAAAGTTTGGTTTGAAGAAAAAGAGAGTAATGAAATTTTAGAAAATTTAGAAGAGTATATATTTAAGTCAGGACTATATGGAAATATGGAGAATTATGGTTTGACAAAACTTTCTAAAGAAAAAGTAGGGATAATAGGAAAAGTAAAAACAGTATTTAAATTATTTTTTCCATCAGTAAAAGTGATGATAGAAAAATATCCTAAATTAAGAAATTATCCATTTTTATTACCAATATATTATATTATTAGATCAATACAAATTCCACAGATTCATGGTAAAAAGACAATGAAAACTGTATTAAGAAGTATTCTTTTTAGTAATAGAGACAAAATAAAAACAAGAGAAGATTTTTTTTGTAGTATAGGCTTATATGATCTATATAAAAAGAAATAGTAACCAAATAATAATGGGAGGGAAAAATTATGTTAAGAAAAGTATTATTAACAGGAAGTGTGTTAGCACTTAGCTCATTAGCTATGGCTGATGGACTTCAATCAGCTGCTTCATCTGCAGCAATCTCATCTAATAGAGCTAATGAAGGAAGATATTTCTATGTAGCTCAAAATTATCAAGAGCTAGCAGCAGTACCAAGCTTTACTATGAGCGCACCAGCTGGACTTGTTCCTGGATGGGGTGTAGTTTTTGGTGGAGTATCAGGAACTCACAATAGTGTAGAAAATACAGATGGAGCTTTAGGTTTTGGACTTGGTTATGGAAATCCTTATGAATCTTTAGGAGGAGCTGTATCACTTTCAATAGGAAGTATCAATCCAGATGATGGAGGAGCTTTTAACAGAGGGGATTTAAACCTATCAATAGGACATACATTTAGAGAGTATGGATTTGGTGTAGCTGTGGGAATGACAGGTGGAGAATTATGGCATGATAATAATAATGGACATGATGTAGATCCTAGTTTTTATGGTGCAGTTACTAAATTACTTCCTAATGATGTAGTTCCTGTTATAGTAACAGCAGGATTAGGAAATAATGCTTACGCAGATACAAATGATACTGGAGATAAAAAAGATAAAGTTTATCCATTTGCTTCAGTAGCTGCATATATTATGCCACAAGTAAGTTTAATTGCTGATTATACAAGTGGAGTAACTACTTTAGGTGTTGGTATAGTACCATCTCCAAAATTACCTATAACTATCACTTTAGGAGCTTATGATATAGCTAAACAAGGTAATCAAGATACAACTTCTTTCATAGGAAGCTTATCAGCAGCTTATGCATTCTAATTTAAATTTAGAGGAGGAATAAAAATGAAAAAATTAATGTTAATAGCTCTTTTAGTATTAGGAGCAACAGCTTTTGCTGCAGAAGAAAATACTACTACAGAAGTTGAAACAAGAGATGTTCCTAATATTGCAGCAGTAAACGAAGTAACTACTATGAGTTTAGGAGAATCTTTTATGGTAGCTTTTGGAATGGGAGATACAACAGTTGCTGGATCACTAAATGAAGGTGGAACTGCATCATCTACAGCTGTGGGAATAGCTTCAGCAGCAGCTAATGCAGCTACAATAGCAACTAATAACTCAACTACAATAGTAACACCATATGGAAAATACTAATATTTTATGAGTGGGATTTTTTCCCACTCTTTTTTTATATTTTATTAATATTTTAGAATTATACCAAATATGTATAATAAAAAATAGATGTTTTTTGAAAAAAATGGGGTATACTTATATTAAGAAGAACTTAAAAAAGTTTTACTAAGGAGGGATGAATATGAGAAATTTAGCTGAAAAAAGTTTAAAGAGATTTATAAAAAGGAAAATAACTTTTACCCTTGGAATGATGGTGGCTTTTTTAATAAGTGGTAGTTTGGGATATGCGGCAGATTTTGTAGAAGAGGAAGCTCTTCTAAATATAAATAATAGAACAGAAGATATAAATCGAGAAGAATATACTTTAGATACTAAGTTTGATGCGTATAAATCAGCTATGTTGATTACTAATAATGGGAAATTAAATTTAAATTCAAAAGTAATAAATATTAATTATTTTCTTTCTAATCAAACAAGTGACACAGGATGGAGAAGATGTGCTGTTAATGTTAAAAATGGGGGAGAATTATCACTTAAAGGAGAAACTATAAATATTAATTCTAAAACTGATAATGATATAGCTGTAGGAGTTCATGCTTGGAGAGATGGAGGAGCAGATGGAAATACAAATGGTGGGAAAATAGAGATTACTGCTGATAATTTAAATATAAAAGCAACTAGTGATAATTCATTTGCATATGGAATATATGTATATAATAATACAACTCCAGCTTCTATAAATTCTGGAGAAAAAGCAGAAGTAGTAATTGATGCTAAAAATTTAGTAATTGACGTCAAAGGAAAAGAAGAAGGTTATTCTAATGGAATAATAGCTTGGTCAGAAGGAAATGTGAAAATAAATAATGGAAATGTAAAAATAGATGCAGATAATGCTATTAATACAAGAGGAAACTCTTTAGTTGAAATTAATAAAGAGAATGATACTAGTAATATAGTTCAGATAGATGGAGATATAGTTTTTGAATATGATGGAATTTCTTCTGGAACAACTGTAGAGTCTGATGTAATAATAAATTTAAATAATGCAAACTCTTTTTTAAATGGGAATATAACTATAACAGGAAATCCTACTGGAGGAAATGCTAAAGTTGATGGAATGAACTTAGGTCTTTCCAATGGAGCTCAATGGACAACAGACAGTGATAGTTTTGTAAATAAATTAACAATGAATAATGGAATTATTAATAATGGGGTAACAGGAAATATAGTTATAGATAAACTTTTAGGAACAGGTGGAATTATTAATGCTGAAGCTAAATTAAATACAGATGGTACTCTAAGTACTGGAGATATAACTATAAAAGAAGTTGAAACTGGAAATAGAACTAATTTGGATATTGTATATAAAGGTGTAACAGCTGATAATTTAGATAGTGATGATTTAGATGAATTAGTAGGACATACAAAGGTTGAAAGTGGAACTATTACAGGAATAGGAAAAATTGAAGAGGGATTAATAAATGGAGAAATAGTTGGTAATATAAAAATAGGACAAAATGGAAGTTTAGAGATAGTTTCAGTATTACCACAAAAACCAAGTACAACTGTTGATGGACTAACAAATATAGCAGCTATTAACTTCTTAACATGGAGACAGGAGATGGGATCACTTAACGAAAGAATGGGAGAGTTAAGAGATACTCAAGGAACATCAGGAGTATGGGCAAGAGTTTATGGTGGAGAGTTTGAATTAGATGGAAATTACAAAAATAAATATCAAACTTACCAAGTGGGATATGATAAAAACTATGACTATGCAGGAGGAAAACTATTCTTAGGTTACTTATTTAGCTATACAGATGGAAGTACAGATTATGATTTAGGAAGTGGAGATAACAGTTCATTTGGAGCAGGAGTATATGGAACATGGTTAAATAATTCAGGACACTATATAGATGTAATAGCTAAGATAAATCGTTTACATAATGAGTATGATATTTATAGTAAAGGAGGAATTCAATCCAAAGGGGATTATACTAACTATGGAATAAGTTTAAGTGCTGAATATGGAAAGAGATTTACACTAGATAGAGTGTTCATAGAACCAAGTGTAAGAATGGACTTAGGAAAGATAGGACATGAAAGTTATACAACAAGTAGTGGAGTAAGAGTAGATCAAGATAGAATGTATACAGCTCAAGGATCATTAGGAGCAAAATTAGGGTATAAATTAGATAAGGGAAATATCTATGCAAGATTATCAGGAGTAAAAGAGTTTGCAGGAGATGTAGATATGAGATACCAATTAGGTAATACTTCTAATACTCATAGTGAAGATTTTGAAGATGAATGGTTAGAGTTTGGAGTAGGAGGAAACTATAGAGTAGCAGAAAATGTAAATCTATACTTAGATTTATCAAGAACAACAGATGCAACAGTAGATACAAATTGGCAAGCTAATCTAGGATTTAGATGGGAGTTATAGTAAAATGGGGGGAGATTTCCCCCCTTATTTTATTGATTTAAGAATAAATTTAACAACTCTTTTAAACAGTCTAATTCCTTTTAAAATAGCTATTCTAACTTCTAAAAAATCACACCAAAGATGAACATAGAAAAGATATTTTTTATCTGTAACAGAGATATATTTTCCGTTTCTTGTAACTCCAACTAATACTCCAAGGATATCTTTATCTGTGATACCATACTCTTTAACAGTACAGTTATCTCCACAAATTACATAATCATGTTCTCTAACCTCAACAATTCTATGAAGGATATATTTATCTCCAACTTTATAAAGAGGGGCATCATATTTTTTTAAAGGTCCTTGAGTTTTTTTTATATGCATCAAATCTTTTTGCTGTCTTAATAGAGGATACATACTAAATCCTTTATTAGTAAAAATGAGATACCCTCTTTTTTCCAATTCCTCTTCAAATTTTATATATTTTTTCAATGTATTCTCCTATGATATATTTTTATCTTTTAAATAAAGGTGTTTATTACAAATCTTTAAAGCAGCTTTACGATGAGTAACTATGATACAAGTTTTATCTTTTAAGCTTTCAATATTTTTTAATACTTTAGCTTCAGTTTCCTCATCTAAAGCAGAAGTTGCTTCATCTAATAGTAGAAATTCAGCTCCAGTTAATAAACTTCTAGCTATAGCTATTCTCTGTCCCTGTCCTTCTGACAATCCCATTCCATTTTGACCTATTAAAGTTTCATAGCCATTAGGTAATTTTTCTATAAACTCATTAGCACAAGCAATTTCAGCAACTTTTTTAATATCTTTCATACTGATATCACTATTAAATAGAGTTATATTTTCTTTTATAGTTCCAGAAAAAAGTTGATTTCCTTGGGGTACATAGGAAAATATCTCCCTTGTTTCTTTTCCAGGAATAAAGTCTATATTTTTATTATTATATATTCTTATTTTCCCAAGAGTTGGAGAGTAGATTCCTAATAAGAGTAAGAAAAGAGTAGTTTTTCCACCTCCAGAGCTTCCCTCTAAAGATATAATATCTCCCTTATTTATACTTAAATTAATATTGTTTAAGATCTCTTTATCTTTGTAGTTAAAATTTAAGTTTTCTATTTCTAAATGATTAAAAGTATTTGATTCTATCTTTTTTGTTTCTATTTCACTACTAAGATTTTCTAGTGCTATAATTCTTTCAGCACTTGCCAACATCTTATATATTCTTGGAATAAAACCAGAAAGATTAGCAAGAGGAAATTGAATTTGTCCCACTAATTGTAAGATAGCTAAAAGAGTTCCATATGTCATCTTTCCATCTAAAATATTTAAACTTCCCCAAAAAATAGTTAAGAGGTAAGCTAAATTGAAAATCAGAAAGAAACCTGAGTTAGCAGCAACACTTAAATTTCTTCTTTGTAAAATAGCTTTTAAATGATCCTCTTGGAACTTTTCTCCCTTAGTAACTATGTATCTATCTCGAGAGAAAACTTTTATAATTAAAAGTTTTTCCAATATTTCTTGGAAAAAAGCACGAGTTTTTCCATCTTTTTCTTGAACTTTTTTATGTAAATTTTTTAATTTATTTCTAAGTAGTCTTGTAACTCCAAAAATTGAACCTCCAGCAACTAAAAAAAGATAAAGAAAATTGATATTGAAGGAGATTAAAATAGTTGCAGTACAAATTAATCTAACAATTAAATTAATAAATTCAGGAAAAATTAAAATCATCTCACTAGTTACTATATTGACGTCAGAGTACATTCTATT
>OGMI01000558.1_pt1 | contig 15472 bp, 8 predicted proteins | sample 1573201 | NCBI WGS metagenome assembly OGMI01 (sample SAMEA2582012, study PRJEB24529) | metagenome | biome: Human gut stool | place: China | collected 2011
ACGGATGCCGTACACTGGGCGAAATCAGACCTCGAACTGTTCGCCCCGACGGTGGAGCTGCACCGTCTGATACGTGAGAACAGCCGGGACGAAGCGGAGTACAGGCGGTATGTGGACTCGCTGAAGGCATCGGTGCTGACGGCATTCTATACGCCGCAGGCCATTGCGGACACCATAGCGGACGTGCTGCACGACCGCAAGGTACGCCCAAAGCTGGTGCTGGAGCCGTCGGCGGGTATGGGCGCGTTCATCAGCCCGGTATTGTCGAACAATCCGCAGGCGGAGGTGATGGCATTTGAGAAAGACCTGCTGACGGGCAAGATGCTCGGACACCTGTACCCGCAGCAGAAGATACGCACGGAGGGTTTCGAGAAAATAGAAAAGCCGTTTCTGAACCATTTTGACCTTGCCATCTCCAATATCCCTTTCGGGGATTTCGGAGTGTTCGATGCGGAGTTCAGCCGCAGCGCATCCTTCGGCAGACGTTCGGCACAGAAAGCCATCCATGACTATTTCTTTCTGAAAGGTCTGGATGCGGTGCGTGACGGCGGCATCGTGGCGTTCGTCACCTCGCAGGGGGTGCTGAACAGTTCGAGGGTTTCCGTCAGGAACGAGATGTTCAGCAAAGCGAATCTGGTATCGGCAATACGACTGCCCAACAACCTGTTTACCGACAATGCGGGCACGGAAGCCGGCAGCGACCTAATCATCCTGCAAAAAGACCTGCAAAAGAAGGGACTGACACAGGAGGAACGGGTTCTGACCATCATACAGACGGAACATAACGGCGGACTGACGGACAACGCCTATTTCGCCTACCACACGGAACGTATCATACATACCGATGCGAAGAGGGGTACCGACCCGTACGGAAAACCGGCGATGGTATATACGCACAGCGGAGGTGTGGAGGGTATTGCCATGGACCTGTACAGGATGCTGTCGGAAGACCTGTCGGCACGGCTGGACATGGAACGCTACAACGGCATGGGGCATGAAAGGGAGGATGTGCGGCAGAACATTGCCGTACTGACCGAGGGTATTGAGGCGAAAAGAGAAAACTCCGCTTCGGCTGCGGGTGAACTGGAGGAGATGAAAAGAGAAAATACCCATCCGGTTGAGGGTGAGCGGGCGGAGGTGAAAAGAGAAAACTCCACCTCTGTTGCGGGTGTAGCGGACGGGACAAAACGGGAAGAAAACAGTGTGCAGCCGAAAGTGCAAGCGATGACCGGCATGTCGCATGAAGCACCAAGCAGGCAGACGGGAGGAACGGTAATGGACCTGTATGACCTGTTCGGCTATACGCAGGAGGAAAGACGGATGGCTGTACAGGGCCTGAAACCGGACAGGAAGAAAGGCGGAAAGTACAAAGGGAAGAAACCCGTGCAGCCGACACTGTTCTCCCTGCCAGTGGAGAATACGGAAAGGACAACGGACAAGGGAAATACGGAAGCGGTTGCCGGCATCATCCCGGAAGAGGCACGCGAAATGGACGAAATCATACGCGGCGGAACGGATGCGCCGACGGCTGCCGAAACGGAGGCGGCTCTCCCGACAACGGAAAAGACGGGACCCGGCACCGCAACGGAAGAATCCTATGACCCGGAAGATGAAGTGTACCGCAGTCTGGACTGGGAAACGAACCCGCCCATCAACGGATTCTATGAAATGATGATGGACCTTACACCGGAACGACGTGCGGAGTTGCGCCGGCTGGGAAAGACGAAGATGGAAGCCAACGCCGCCAGACAAGCGGCCGGAACAACGGAGGCGAAAAGAGAAAAAGCCGATGCAGGGAAAACGGCGGAAACGCAGGATACGACTGCTACGGTAGTCTATCCGGTGGAAAACGGATTCGAGGCGGAAAGAAAGCGCCGGATTGCGGAGGTGGAAGAAGCCATGCGCAGGGAGGAAGCCGCCCTGACACCGGAAGAGCGGCAGCGCAAACGGGAGGAGGAAATGATGCCGCGCCCGTTCAAGGGCATACTGGAGCCGCACCTGAAGGACGGCTCGCTGGCATGGGAATACACGGCAGGCGTACGATTCCAGGTGGGCGTGCTGAAGGATGTCACCCGCTACGGCGCCACATTTCAGCCGCTGGACATGGACGGGATGCAGGCACAGAAGGCACAGCTATACATAGACCTGCGCAACACCTACGAGCGGCTCTATGCCTACGAAGCGGAGAAGCACGAGGAGAACGAAATGCTGCGCCGCCACCTGAACACCTACTATGACGAGTTCATGATGCGGTACGGCTGCCTGAACGCCAAGCAGAACGTGAAGCTGCTGATGATGGACGCTTCGGGGCGCAACATGCTGGCACTGGAACGCAGCGAGGGCGGCACGATGGTGAAGGCGGACATATTCGACCGCCCCGTTTCCTTTTCGCAGGAAACGGCAGTCGCCGCGGATTCGCCAGAGGAAGCCCTGTCCGCCTCGCTGAACCTGTATGGCGGAGTAAACCTGCCCTACATGGAATCCATCTGCGACATGCCGCAGGAGGACATGCTGGAGGCACTGAAAGGACGGGTATTCTACAACCCGCTGGCAGAGGGCTACGAGATAGCCGACCGCTTCATAGCCGGGAACGTTGTACAGAAGGCCGCCGATGTGGAGGAATGGATAAGCGGACACGGGGAGCACGGGATGCTGCCGCAGGCAAGGGAGTCGCTGGAAGTGCTGAAGGAAGCCATGCCGGAACAGATTCCGTTTGAGGAACTGGACTTCAACTTCGGGGAGCGCTGGATACCCACGGGCGTGTATGCCGCCTACATGAGCCGTCTGTTTGACACGGACGTGCGGATAAGCTACTCGGAGAGCCTTGACGAGTATTCGGTGGCGTGCGGCCACAGGACGATGAAAATCACCGACGAGTTTCTGGTGAAGGGGTACTACCGCCACTATGACGGGATGCACCTGCTGAAACACGCCCTGCACAACACCTGCCCCGACATGATGAAGAAGGTTGGCGAGGACGAGAACGGGAACGACATAAAGGTGCGGGACAGCGAGGGCATACAGCTGGCGAACGCGAAGATTGACGAAATCAGAAACGGATTTACGGAATGGCTGGAGGAGCAGTCGCCGGAGTTCAAGAAACGGCTGACGGACATGTACAACAACAAGTTCAACTGCTTCGTACGACCGAAATATGACGGCTCGCACCAGAAATTTCCGGAACTGAATCTGAAAGGACTGGAAATCACAGACCTGTACCCCAGCCAGAAGGACTGCATCTGGATGCTGAAACAGAACGGCGGAGGAATAGCCGACCACGAGGTGGGAACTGTCAAGACGCTGATCATGTGCGTGGCAGCGCATGAGATGAAGCGTCTGGGACTGGTGCACAAGCCGATGATTATCGGACTGAAGGCGAATGTAAGGGAGATAGCCGAATGCTACCGCACGGCATACCCCAACGCAAGAGTGCTGTATGCCTCGGAAAAGGATTTTGCCGCATCCGGCAGGGTGCGCTTCTTCAACGACATACGGAACAACGACTGGGACTGCATCATCATGAGCCACGACCAGTTCGGGAAGATACCGCAGTCGCCGGAACTGCAGCAGCGGATATTGCAGGCGGAGCTGGATACAGTGGAGGAAAATCTGGAAGTGCTGCGCTCGCAGGGCAAGGACGTGTCGCGTGCGATGCTGAAGGGACTGGAGAAGCGCAAGTTCAACCTGACAGCCAAGCTGGAGAAGGTGGAACATGCGATAAAGTCGAGGACGGACGATGTGGTGGACTTCAGGCAGATGGGCATCGACCATATCTTCGTGGACGAGTCGCACCAGTTCAAGAACCTGACGTTCAACACAAGGCATGACCGTGTGGCGGGTCTGGGAAACTCGGAAGGCAGCCAGAAGGCACTGAACCTGCTGTTTGCCATCCGCACCATCCAGGAGCGGACGGGAAAGGATCTGGGAGCGACGTTTCTGTCGGGCACGACCATCAGCAACTCGCTGACGGAGCTGTACCTGCTGTTCAAGTACCTGCGTCCGAAGGAGCTGGAAAGGCAGGACATCCGATGCTTTGACGCATGGGCGGCAATCTTCGCCAAGAAGACGACGGATTTTGAGTTCAATGTGACGAACAACATCGTGCAGAAGGAGCGCTTCCGCTACTTCATCAAGGTACCGGAGCTGGCGGCATTCTACAACGAGATAACGGACTACCGCACGGCAGAGGATGTGGGCGTGGACCGTCCGCACAAGAACGAGATACTGCACAACATACCTCCCACACCCGACCAGGAACATTTCATCAAACGGCTGATGGAATTTGCCAAGACGGGCGACGCCACGCTGCTGGGACGCGGAAGGCTGTCGGAAACGGAGGAAAAGGCGAAGATGCTCATCGCCACGGACTACGCAAGGAAGATGGCACTGGACATGCGCATGATAGATCCGGCGTATGAAGACCACCCGGACAACAAGGCTAGCCACTGCGCAAGGATGATAGCGGAATACTACCGCAGGTATGATGCACAGAAAGGAACGCAGTTCGTGTTTTCGGACCTGGGGACGTACCAGTCGGGACAATGGAGCGTATATACCGAGATAAAGCGCAAGCTGGTGGAAGACCACGGCATACCGGCACACGAGATACGCTTCATACAGGAATGCAAGAGCGAGAAGTCAAGGAAAGCGGTGATCGAAGCGATGAACGAGGGATATGTGCGCGTGCTGTTCGGCTCGACCTCGATGCTCGGCACGGGCGTGAACGCCCAGCGCAGGGCGGTGGCCATCCACCACCTGGACACGCCGTGGCGTCCGTCCGACCTCGCCCAGCGCGACGGTCGGGCGGTGAGAAAGGGCAACGAGATAGCGAAGCTGTATGCCGACAACCGGGTGGATGTCATCATCTATGCGGTGGAAAAATCGCTGGACTCGTACAAGTTCAACCTGCTGCACTGCAAGCAGACGTTCATCAGTCAGCTGAAGAGCGGCGCGATGGGCGCGCGTACCATTGACGAGGGAGCTATGGACGAGAAATCGGGCATGAATTTTTCGGAATACATGGCGATACTGTCGGGAAACACCGACCTGCTGGACAAGGCGAAGCTGGAGAAGAAGATAGCCTCGCTGGAGGGAGAGCGCAAGTCCTTCAACAAGGGCAGGCGCGAGTCGGAGCTGAAGCTGGAGGAAAAGACGCTGGCATTAAGGAACAACCAAGCCGCCGTAGCCGCCATGACGGAGGACTGGGAGAAGTTCACGGCTGCCGCCCGGACAGACCAGGAAGGCAACCGGCTGAACCTGCTCAGGATTGACGGGCTGGATTCGGCAGACGAAAAGACAATCGGAAAGCGCCTGCAGGAGATAGCCAGGAATGCCACGACCGACGGACAGTACAAGCGCGTGGGCGAACTGTACGGCTTCCCCATCGAGGTAATCAGCGAGCCGACGCTCAGGGACGGGCTGGAGTTCTGCGACAACCGATTTGTGGTGGCGGGCAACTACAGGTACAGCTACAACAACGGGCATCTGGCAATGGCTGACACACACGCTGCCGCCATGAACTTCCTGAACGCATTGGAGAGGATACCGGGTATCATCGACCAGTACAGGAAGAAGAACGAGGTGCTGGAGCGGGCAATCCCGCAGTTGCAGGAGATAGCCGGCAAGACATGGAAGAAGGAGGACGAGCTGAAACAACTGAAGTCCGAACTCGCCGCACTGGACCGCAAGATACAGCTGGAGCTGGCTCCGCCGACGCCGGAAAGCACGGAAGAGAACCGGCAAGGCAGCGAGAAGAAGCAGACGGAACAGCAGACGGAAAGCCCGCACGCGGACTTCGTGCGCAGCCATCTGGTTATCGGAAGACCGGGGCTGACGGAACCGAAGGGCATGAAGCTGTAGTTCCGCATTGTCCGGTAATGACCACGGGCGACTGCCTTTGCATGAAGCGAGGCGGCCGCCCGTACTTTTTTCAATGAAGAAATGTATTACAAGACATCCGTGTTATTTTATGACAGTAAAAAAACACTGGCATACAAATGTTTGAAAAGAGAAAATCCGTATCTTCGTAACTGAAACAAAAATGGATGCGTATGTTTACAAACAGGGAAGAAGTATTGGAAAAGGCCTTGCAGGTATTCGCCAAAATGAATTATGAGAAAGCAACCCAGATGGAAATAGCCAAAGCCTGCGGCCTGTCAAAAGCCGGATTGGTGTATTATTTCCCGTTCAAACAGGATTTGTTCGTGGCAGTTGTGGACAAATATGTATTCCATACCCAGCAGTTGGAAAACAAGTTCCAATTTACAGCAGGTTCGTTCCCGGAGTTTATCGACCAGTATATAGCCGGAGTGGAAAGAACCATGAACAACCTCGGACGTCTGCTTGATAACAGTAATCCATACGGGTGCAGCTTCAATTTTTACTATTACCATCTGCTGATGCAGGTACGGTTATACTATCCCAATGCAGAAAAGAAAATAGCTGACATATTCAAGCAGAACTACCAATTATGGGAATCCGCCATCCAAAGGGCAAAAGAGAATGGGGAAATCCGGCAGGACGTGGATGTGGAAGAAGCCGCTTCGATGTTCTGGCAAGTATTTTTCGGTATCTCCTTTGAACATTCTTTCCTTCAAGGATTGAATATCAAGCAACTGGCAAAAAAACTACATTTCATCTACTCGCTGATTAAAGCCTGAAACCGGGTTTTCAACAAGAACGGTTTCTATATATCCTACAAGTGCAGAGTTTTAACACAACAAAACCAACCAATCAGTTGGTTTTTATATTCCTTTTATTTATATTTGCAGCAATGAGTTTACTTTCAGCAATATGGACAATGTTCAGCGACAGAGAGAAAACATCGTTCTGTACAAAGATAAGAAGGACGGTGCGGACTACATACGGATAGAGTATGCAGGCAATGGAGACATATCTCAGCTGCTCGTCCGGGACGCCGATGTGGAAATGGCAGATAATGGTTCAGCCTACATACCGGCAGCCATTTTCAGACTATCGGATTTCTACGACCGCTACTCCCCGCACGCCTATATTGACTACAGCAGGGTTTATGTAAGGCATTCCAAACCCAAAAGGGAATACACACTGCCGGAAGGCTATCTTGAACTACTGGAGCGGAAACGGTACAGCCCATCGACCATAAAAACCTATCGTGCCTATTTCAGCGACTTTATGGAAAACCATAAAGGCCGCAACATCGACCGCCTGAAAGTGGCTGACATCAACAAATATATCCTCTATCTTGTAAACGAAAAGAAAATATCGGTATCGCAGCAGAACATGCGCATCAACGCCATCAAGTTCTACTACGAGCAGGTAAAGGGCGGACAGCGCCAATACTATGGCGGCATTACCCGCGCGAAGGAATACAAGTCACTGCCCGAAGTGCTGAGCCGTAATGAGGTGGCCCGTATCCTCGCGTGCCTGTCGAACCGGAAGCACCGCTGCATGATTTCATTGATATACTCAGCCGGATTACGGCGGAGCGAGCTGCTGAACCTCACCCCGAAGGACATCATAAGCGAAAGGATGCTTGTGCGTATCATGGGCAAAGGACGGAAATGCCGGTATTCGCTGCTGTCGGAAAAGTTGCTGAAGGATCTGAGGGAATATTTCAAGGAGTACCGTCCGCAGAAATGGCTGTTCGAGGGAGAGACACCCGGAGAACAGTATTCCGCAAGTGCGCTGGTAAAGATACTGAAAGAAGCCGCCAGCCGTGCCGGAATCAAGCACCGGGTACATGTACACATGCTTCGCCATTCGTTTGCCACCCACCTGCTGGAGCAAGGAACAGACCTGAGAACCATACAGGAACTGCTGGGGCATAATGACATCAAGACCACCTCAATCTATCTTCATGTGACGAGCGCACACAAGTCAAGCATACCCAATCCGCTTGATTCACTGGATGATTCATAGGGTGCAGCTATTAGAGATCAGGAAACACACCTGCCGGGTGTCGGTTATCGAAATATCCTACACCTAAAGGTGCATTTATAAATAAATTAGTAATAACTTGATAAACATAAACGAAGAATGAATATAAAAGAGATTATTTCTAAAATCAACAATATGAATCTTCAATCCGAAGAAGATTTGCAAGAGGTAGAATCTGTTTTAACAGAAATGGATAATACTTTAATCGAGCCTTTATTTAGATTGCTTGAAAGGCATCCACATTTCAACTTTGGCAATCCCGGTCGTGTAGTCCATTATTTGGAAAAATTTGATAATAATACTTATGCCCCTTTTTTATATGCTTCTATCCGTAGAGTGCCTACTGAATATAATATATGGATGCTTAACAGATTCTTAAACTCTCTTGACACTTCTGAAAAATCAGAAGGTATAGTGATTTTAGAAGAAACATCGCAGAAAGATATTGATGAAGGACTTAGAGAATGGGTGAATGAATGTTTGGATGAACAGAAAGAGGAATGAATTATTACTAACGAGCCAAGATAGCTGCTAAACGCAGCTCCTTGTCAAACCATTAACATTATAATCTTCAAATTATGGGATTAAACAATAGGAAAATAATAATTTATACAGGAACAACAATTTTATTGATTATAATAATTGCCACTCGCTGTCTGGATTTTTTCTTCTTTTTTAATGAGGATAATAGAAGATATACAATAGGCACGTTTTCTGGCATAGGATATTATCGTGGTTCAATCTGTAAATTTAATTACAAAGTGGGTGATTCAATTTATATTGTTGATACAAGGTTTGGACTACATGATAAAGATTTGAAAAATCTAAGATTGCTTGTCAAATATTCAAATAAATGGGTTGAACATTCAGAACTACTTTTAGAGGTTGTTCCTAAATGGGTACTAGCACCACCCAAAGCCGGATGGGAACAGTTCCCTCCTGACATAAACTGGAAAGGAGCTGAATTAGATACTGCATATATGAAGAAGATGAATTTGGAAATACCATAATTTGATGAGAATAAAAATAGAATGTTAACAAGGTCGAGATAACAGCTGAACGCTGTTCCTCACCAAACCATTAATATTAAATGAGAAAAAACGATGAATTGGTATAAGTATTGGTATTATACAATGTTTTTTGTTTATGATTCAATATGTAAGAGTCCAAATCTGAATAAAGAGTCTGCAGTTGGATTATTTAGTGTGACTGTATATATGGTTATTGCAATAATAAATAGTGTTTTATATTCTATTTTTGATTGTAATATAACAAAAGGCTTGTGTCATATCTATTCCCATTTATTATTATCATTAGTTATTTATTGTTTGAATGGCTTCCTTTTTTGGTCAGAAAAAAAGGCTAGATCTGAAAGAAGCATTTATAGAGAGATAAGTAAACAGCAAAAAAACTTATTATTCATAATACTGACAATAGTTGTTTTTGCGACATATTTTTATGTGTTATTCAATCATACAGAATATTTCATATTAATATATTAGATATAAGGGTGATTTTAGAATATATTGAAAATGAAAAAAAGAAAAGAAACGATAAGTAATACCGGACGGAGTAATTGGGTACGAGATGATAAGAAATACAGATACTATTTCTTTGATTACTTGTATTATAGGCTATATTTAATTTATAAAAAACATAATGAGACGCCACGTTTCAGTGCCTGTATTTTACTGACTATGAATTTTCTTGTAATACTTCTCTTTTTCAGTATAATTTTCAACTGCGTACTGACAGATCACTGGTTTTCATTGAAAAACTTCACTGTCTCTCAAGGGCAGTATATAAGTCTTGGATTGGGGGGAATGTGTTTTATCATGTTGTTTTTACGATATACCCGTAAAAGGACTGCTGCCATTCTTGTGAAGTACAAAAGCAACAAGTGGAACAAGATACTCCCAACATGGATAATATGTATTTCTCCTCTACTATTGCTCTTGCTTGGAGTTGGAATAGGCAAATTGATTTTTAACTGACAAGATATATGTAGAGATAATAATCCGCTAATATGGTAAAACCAACAGCAGAACACTGTTGCTCACCAAATTATTACTGACAAAAATAAATCAAAATTTTGAAACAATAGCTTATGAAAAAGATTATTGACTACCTGTTTTACAGGTATTATCTGATTTCCATCAAGAAGGAAGAATCCCCACGTTTTGGGGCAACATGCGTATTGGCAGAAGTTGTGACAATGGTTTATTTGTTTGCTGTGCTGATATTGTCGTTTCTCTTAACGGGAGATTTCTTTTTACCCTATACATCCGGGAGAACAAGAATTATAATAGGGATAATCGGCTGTTTTCTGCCCTGGCCTGTCATATATCTACATTACAACAAAAAAAGAATAAACGCTTTAGTGGAAAAATATCAGGACAATAGATACAATACCAAATATTCAGACAAGGCGGTATTAAGCCTCAGTTATATAGTACCAACAGTAGGGCTTATTCTGATGCTGTTACTTTATCAGTTCAGATAACTGCGGATTACGGGGCAAATTAAATATCCGATATTCAGTCTTGCCCATAAGACAATATGATATATGAGTTCCGAATAGAAACCGTGCATTGATTTTTGTCAGGATTTGGAACAATAGTCCAGCGACTCCACGCTACTTTTGCCGGAAAACCATTATAAACCATTAAAACAGAGAAAGATGAAGCTGAGAATTACAGAAGCGGTGCTTGCGGAGGCATACAGGGCAAAAGTGTGCAGGGAACGGATGGAAGAACTGGCGGAGATCATACGGAAGTCGGTGAAGGAACGGTACTCGCTGCCGAAGATGAGAATATGGCTGGCGGAGTACGGCAATGACACGGAACTGATGCTGACGGCAGTGAGCGCACTGCGAAAGGATAAGGAAGCACCGTCGGCAAGGGACAGGGATTTCAGGGCATGGATGCTCATGCTGTGCCGCTCACGCGAGTATGAAGTGATCTGCTACATGTGCAATGAACTGACGGATGCATGGGAACGGAAATACCGGACACGGGAAATGCTGGTGCTATGCGACGTGCTGCATACACTGAAAGGCCATGCACGTACGAACGAGATGACAAACAGGGTATGCGACTATTTCTTCAGGGAAAGACGCAACAAGCTGTATGGCAAGACTTTCCGCATAGAGGAAAAGGATATGGCATACGCCGAGAGCAGGCTGCCGGAACTGGACAAGGCGGTATTCCGCATGACAGTGAACCACTACAGCCACCGCACATTCGTGGCGGAAGAACTTGCCGGACTGTGCGGCATGGGCTATTCGCTGATGCGGCGCAAGTTCAAAACATACTACGGCACGGGGCCATCGGAGTGGCTGCGCCGGGAGCGGATAAGGCGCATAGAGGAGGATATGGAATACCGGGTGGAACTGCCGCTGAAGGAAGTAGCCGAGCGCAACGCCTTCGGCTCGGCAAGCAATTTTGCGGACTTCTGCCAGAAGCAGACCGGAATGAGTCCGTGCGAACTGAAAGCCATAGGATATGAGAAATGGGAGAAGCGCAGGATGGATTTCTGGAACCAATAAAAACGCGCACTGATTTTTATCAGAATCTGGAACATCCCTTCGGGAAGGTTCCACTAACTTACCGCCTAAAAAACAATCCGAAAATACATGAACAACAATACATTTTCAAGATGGAAGGAATCCCTCCACCTGAAAATCCTGTCGGGCTATCTCATACTGGGACTGCTCGTACTGGGCATCATCACGGCCGTATGGTACGAAAAGCAGGTATTCGAGCAGGCGGAGGCAGAGGAACGCAGCCTGCTCATGCAGCGTGCCACCGCCAGCGAAGCATACCGGGGACTGATCACACTGTTTCTGGACAATGACCGCGCAATGCTGTGGGACGACTCGGACATGGATACATACGACCGGCGGGAATCGCACACGATGGAGGTGATAGACCGGCTGAAAGGCTACTACGGAGAGCCGGCACAGACGGCAAGGATAGACACGGTAGTAAGGCTGCTGCACGAGAAACGCAGGCTGATCGAGCGGATGGTGGATATGCCGACCACGGCGTACCGCATGGACAGCCTGCTGGAACGCCACCTGCCCGGACTGGAGCAGACGGCATCGGTACGGAACCGGAAGAGGAAAAGAAACGGGGCGGACTGTTCGGCCTGTTCCGCAAGAAAAAGAAAGAAGAACCGGCACGCACGACCACACGGGTGAGCACGACACCCAACACCCGGCACATTGCGGAGATGCGGCGGTTTGAGGAAGAGATGCGTACGGCACTGGCAGAGCAGGAACAGGCATTCTCCCATCTGTCGGACTCACTGAAAATACGCAACAGCATACTGAACCGGAACCTTTCGCGGCTGATACGGGAAATCGGACAGGACGAGACGGAACGCATGGAAGAAAGGCACATGCGGATGGCGGAACTGAGAGAAACGGCATTCGTACTGATATGCGGCATATCGGCGGCAGGTGTCCTGTGTGTGGTGCTGCTGTATGCAGTAGTCCGGAGGGACATCCGCCGCCGCACCAGAGACAGGAAACAGCGAGAGGAATTGATAGAGATCCTGCGCCAGTCGGTCCGGGAGAATGAAGAGCTGATAAAAAGCAGACAGAACATCATGCAGACGGTGACGCACGATCTGCGCTCACCGCTGACCGCCATCCGCGGCAATGCGGAACTGATACTGAAAGACGGGAACCGGGAGGCAACGGCGCTGCATGCGGAGCATATACGGCAGTCGGCGGAGCGTATGGGGGCACTGATGGAGAACCTGCTGGACTACTACCGCATAGACAACGGAAAGGAGACCGTCAGGGTGAAGCCGTTCAGACTGGCGGGAGTGGCGGAAACACTGGAAACGGAGTTTGCCGCACGGATGGAAGAGAAACGGCTGGAGTTCAGAGTGAACAACGCCGCAGACGAGGTGGTCATGGGCGACAGGAACCTGATACTGCGTATCGGCAGCAACCTGCTGTCGAACGCACTGAAGTTTACGGAACGCGGGGGTGTGACACTGACCGCCCTGTATGCCGGAGGGAAATTCACGCTTGCGGTGGAAGATACCGGAGGAGGAATAGACAAGGACAAACGGGAACAGATATTCAAGCCGTTCGAGCGGCTGAGCAATGCCGCCACGCAGGACGGATTCGGGCTGGGACTGTCGATAGTGAAAAGCCTTGCGGAACTGATGGAGGGCAGCATATCGGTGGAGAACATACGGAACACGGGCAGCCGCTTCAGCGTGGTGCTGCCGCTGCCCCAGGCGGAGAAAGCCGGAGAGACAGACCGCAAGGCAGCAGCGAGGCGGACAAGACTGGGCGGATGTTCGGTGTTGTCGCTGGACAACGACAGCATCATACTGGGGATGATACACGACATATTCGTGCAGAACGGGGTGCACTGCGACACCTGTACGAGCACGGGGGAAATGGCGGAGAAGCTGCGCGAGGGACACTATGACCTGCTGACCACAGACCTGAAGATGCAGGACGCAAGCGGCTACGAGGTGCTGGAACTGCTCCGCACGTCGGACATAGGCAACTCACGCACCATCCCCGTGATGGTGGTGACCGGCTCGAAAAGCATCACGAAAGAGGAGCTGGCAGGTGCGGGCTTCGGCTCGGTGCTGTACAAGCCGTTCTCCATCGACGAACTGCTGGCAGCCGCGGAAGAATGCATCGGCGAGGACAGCACCCCACGCATAGACCTCGGCCCGCTGTTCGCATACGGCGACAAGCGGCAGAGGCTGGAATGTCTGGTCAGGGAAACGGAGAAGGAAATGGCCGCCATACGGGAGGAAGCGGAAAGGTGTGACAGGGACAGGCTGGACTACTGGATACACCATATCCGCAGCTCGTGGATGCTGATACATGCCGAAGGACCGCTGCAGGAGCTGTATGACGTGCTCCACGGAAACGGGACGGCAGAAGAAATCAGGGAGTATGCCGGAAAGGTAACCGGTCAGGGCGAAACGATTATCCGGCTCGCCCGAAAGGAAATGGAGAGAACGGTATGGGAAGAATAATAGTGATAGAGGACAACCCGGTATTCCGCGACCATGTCTGCGGAATGCTGGAGAAGGCAGGCTACAAGACCCGCACGGCATACGACTGTGCCGGGGCACGGAGGCTGCTGGAGGAACTGGACGATGGGGACATCATCGTGTCGGACCTGCGTCTGCCCGACGGAGAATGTACGGAAGTGCTGGAGCGGATGCGGGAAGCGGGTATCAGAAACCCGTTTGTCATCATGACCGACTATGCGCAGGTCGCATCGGCTGTCAGCTCCATGAGGCTGGGAGCCGAGGACTATATCCCCAAGACCCTGCTGCAGGAAAAGCTGCTTCCGAGGATAAGTGAGCTGGTACGCAAAACGGAAAGAAGGCATACCATGCCCATACTGGAGCGCAGAAGTGCCGCATTCCGGACCATCGACCGGCGTATCTCACTGGTAGCCCCGACGGACATAGGGGTGCTGATACTTGGAGAGAACGGCACTGGCAAGGAACACGTAGCAGAAAAGATACATGCGCAGAGTACCCGGCAGAAAGGTCCGTTTGTCGCGATAGACTGCGGTATGCTGACACGGGAGCTGGCGGCATCCGAGCTGTTCGGATACGAGAAAGGCGCATTTACAGGAGCCATAACCGGAAAGAAGGGCTGCATGGCAGAGGCTGACGGCGGCACGCTGTTTCTGGACGAGGTGGGCAACCTGCCCGCTGAGGTACAGCAGAAACTGCTGCGTGCGCTGCAGACCAAATGCTACCGTCCGACGGGCTGCACCCGCGAACGGAAAGCGGACGTGCGCATCGTGGCGGCGACCAACGAGAATCTGGAGAAGGCAGTGGAGGAAGGACGTTTCCGGCGGGACCTGTATCACCGCCTGAAGGAGTTTGTCATCAAGATACCGCCGCTGCGGGAATGCCGGGAGGACATACTGCCCCTTGCGGAGTTTTTCCGGGAGCTTGCCAACGAGGAACTGGGACGGCATACGGAAGGATTCGACAAGGAGGCGGAAAAGGAACTCATGAGGCGGATGTGGGCAGGAAATGTGAGGGAACTGAAACAGACGGTGCGTTCCGCCGTCCTGCTGACGGAAGGAAGGCTGATAGGAGCCGACAGACTGGAAGCGGAAAGTACGTCACAGGCAGGCAGCTCCCTGCTGCTGAAAGACGGGAATGAGGAAAGGGAACGCATCGTGCGGGCACTGGCACAGGCGGACGGGAACCGCGAAGTGACTGCCGGACTGCTGGGTATCAGCCGCACGACCCTGTACAACAAGATGAAAGAATACGGTATCATGCAGAAAAAGAGCGAAAAATGAGAAAATCTCAACTGAAAATCCTATCTTTGCATGAACATAGGAGAAATACGGTACGGAGAAACACGGTTTCCCGTACCGACTAAGATATAGTATAGAATAAGACCGCAAGGCGTTTCTGGTGAAAATCTGGAAAATTTGAAGACAGGATACGATTGCGTGATGCTTATGCTATGCCTGGGCATAGCGTGCATTTACGTAATTCTTCTCTTCTCCACCGGCCGCGGCACCCCGTTCTCTGC
>OGMI01000563.1_pt1 | contig 15353 bp, 14 predicted proteins | sample 1573201 | NCBI WGS metagenome assembly OGMI01 (sample SAMEA2582012, study PRJEB24529) | metagenome | biome: Human gut stool | place: China | collected 2011
GGCCACATTCGGTGTCTGCGCCGTGTAAGCATACACCGTTACGCCCAGTTGCCGGACAGGCTTGTCGGTAGCTAGCAAAGTCGGCGATACCGGCTCCATTTCATCCGAAGTCAGCAGACAGCCAAAAGTCCTGTTCAGCAAAGGGTCTTCAGCAACCGGATGGTCCAGCTTCTGCAATTCCAGATTATCCTTCCAGATAGAGCGAGCATTCCGGTGCATCCATGCCACAGCATGTTCGGAAGGCGGGAGTATGCTGTCCTTCTCCACATAAATATCACCCTGCACTCCATATGCCGACTGCACCTCAATCCCCTTCAGAAGCCGTCGTTCGGTTCTCCAGGGCTCAGCAGCAACTTTAGCCGAGATGGGCTGCTCACTTTCCACCGACAGCTCGACGGCCGGATTGAAAGCATCAATCCACACATTCACAGCCACTCTGTCCTTCCCCTCGCCGGCATCGATGTACATCACACCGTCCTTTACTTTAAGCTCCTGACGATATTTCTGCCCCTTCCGGAAAGGATTCGGCGAAAGCTGAAGACGCACCTTGCCCAGCTTGAACAGTCGTCCGTTTTCACTCCACGCATCGGTTTTAGAAAGATAGAATTGCAGGTCGCCGTTTTCCTCCACCCAGAGATTGATACCCAGGTCGCCATTGCCCATAGGCATATTTCCCAGCGAGTTGAGCGAGGGACTGTCCCACACCACGCTGTAGCGGTCGACAGCTTTCAGGTTTTCAGAAAGAGGTGCGGTATGCGTCGTGCATCCGGTAACGGTCCATGTCAGACAGCCTGCCGCCAGCAGACCCATCAGTTTCATAGTTTTTCGGTTCATCATTATTCAAGGTATTTATTGTTTTTCATACAGTAACGAGCTTTAAAGATAGACATATTTTCTTTGACAAGCCGTTCTTTCACAGTTTTTCACGCATCATTTTTTCCCATCCACAATTCTGCTGATAATGACCGACACAAAAGATATATCTGTAAAAATGGTAGTTTTTTCCGATTTATGGTTACAGCGATTGTCCGCCATTCGGGATAACTTTGTATCAGAACGGAGAAGACAGCAAGACATTTTTAAAATATTCCACGTATGAACAAGATTATGTTAACATTGGCAGCGGTAATGACACTCCATCTTGCCGCCTGCGCACAGAACAAAGGAGGAAATGATATGCAAACCGAAAGCAAAACGCTGGTAGTTTATTTCTCTGCTACCGGCAATACGGCCCAGGCAGCACGGATGATTGCAGATGCCACAAAAGGTACGCTGTACGAAATCGTGCCCCAGCAGCCCTACACTTCGGCCGACCTGAACTGGAACAACAAGCAGTCACGCAGCTCGCAGGAAATGAACAACCCGCAGGCTCGCCCGAAACTCAAGGAAGGCAAGGCGGCTGTCGGCACAGCTGACGTTGTTTTCATCGGCTATCCCATCTGGTGGAATCAGGCTCCGCGTGTGGTAAACACGTTTATCGAGAGCAACGACCTGAAGGGTAAAAGGCTTATCCCGTTTGCCACATCGGGTGGAAGCAGCATAACCAACAGCGTGAAAGAGTTGAAGCGTACTTATCCCACCTTGCAATGGGAAGACGGAAAGCTGCTGAACAGAGCCAGCCGCAATACGGTGCAGAACTGGACGCGCGAGGTTATGGCTGAATAATGAAACTTATCGGTTAGATTTTTTTACCCCTGTTTCCGGTCGTGAGAAGGTCTGTTGATCTGACGGCTGGAGGCAGGGGTTATTGCGTTATAGGGGAATGGGATAATCAAATCTATCATCCGATTTGCTGGAGTATGAAAAACAATGCTGTGTTTTTAGTTTCTCATTTAAATGATGAACCTTTTGCATAAATGACATGAATGTGCGTCATTTTTATGATGTACGTTGGACATGGCTGTGAGGTAGTGGAGAGGTATGGATGCAATGATTTCTGCCTATCAAAATTTCTATAAAAAGGTGACAAAGATTTATTGGTTAGTCCATAAAATCCATTAAATTTGCTAGAAACGACAATAAAAGAAAAGCATTGTGATTAAATTTTGAAAAATAAAAAACTCCCACCGAAGCGGGAGTATAGGATTAAACCTTCGGCCCGAAGGCCTTTATTGTGATAAGATGTAGAAATCTTATGACTACAAAGGTAAAAAGTATTTTTGTTTATACAAACTGGAATCACATAAACTTGAATCTAAACAATCAAAAAATGAAAGAACGAATTTTAGGAATTGATACAGGTACAAACAGCATAGGGTGGTCAATCGTAGACTATGACAGTGAACTTTTGGAAAATAAGTATACACTTATTAATAAAGGCGTTAATATTTTTCAAGAAGGAGTAAAAATAGAAAAAGGAATAGAATCGTCTAAGGCAGCAGAACGAACCGAACACAAGCATCAACGAGTGGGATACTGGCGAAGAAAAGTCCGAAAAATCAAATTACTCAGATTATTGATAAAACATGATTTATGTCCCCCACTCACCACAGACGAATTAAAAAACTGGCGTTCCAAGAAGCAATATCCATTAAATGAAGCTTTTATGGAATGGCAGCGTACTAATGATAATGAAAACCGGAACCCATATTATTACAGAAATTTATGCCTAAGCCAAAAGTTAGATTTGTCAGATATACATAACCGGCATATCATTGGTCGTGCTATATATCACTTAAACCAACGACGTGGTTTTTTAAGTAACCGCAAAGAAGAAACCAAGGAAAGTGAAGGAGCTGTTAAGGAAGGTATCAATGCCATTACAAATGAGATGCAGAGTCATGGTGTAGAATGTTTAGGACAATATTTTTACATACTTTACCAGCAAAAAGGAAAAATACGTTCTAACTATACCAGTAGGATAGATCATTATGAAAAAGAATTACTAGCTATTTGTAAGAAACAGGAGCTACCGGAAGAGCTGACCAATGAACTTAGAAAAATCATAATTACACAGCGCCCTTTAAAATCACAAAAACAAAATGTCGGGAAATGTGTATTTGAACCCTCCAAGTCAAGATGTCCGGTATCACACCCATTATATGAACAATATAGAATGTACGCATTCATCAATAATATAAAGATACAAGGGCCAAATGACAACCAGCTTCGTGAATTAAACAATGTAGAAAAAAATGCAATAATACCTCTTTTTCTGCGCAAATCAAAAAAAGACTTTAAGTTCGAAGATATTGCAAAAAAATTATCTGGCACTAAAAAAGATTTTTGCTATTACAAAGACAAACCAGAGAAAGCATATCGTTTTAATCATCACATGGATACTACCATATCCGGTTGTCCGGTTATTGCGCAGTTGTCCGAAGTTTTTGGTGTAAAAGAGAATATAGATGAATGGTTAGAAAGAGCCTGTGAGGTTTATACAAACGGAGCCGGTAAAAACAGATACGAAATAATGAACGATATATGGCATGCGTTATTCTTTTTTGACGATGATGAGAAACTGAAGATATTTGCCATGGAAAAACTGCAACTTGATGAAGTCCATGCTATACAGTTCAGTAAAATACGCATTCCATCTGATTATGCTTCTTTATCATTAAAAGCTATCAGAAAAATACTGCCTTATATGAAGCAATATGGCATGATTTATTCGCATGCTGTTTTTTTGGCTAATCTTTCACATATAATCAAGTGTCAAACAGACAAAGAGGCACTTTTACCTATGCTGCCTCGTGAAGAGGCCGAAGATATTGTAAAAGCTTTTTATGAATTTGACCCTTCGATGTCGGCACTCCGTACACAAGAAGAATACGTTAAACATTATATCGCATATAAATATCATTTAGATGAGGAGAATGAGCGCAAATTGAAAAAGCTATACCACCCATCTATGATAGAAACATTTCCTAAAATACGGCAAAAGACACCAGATGGATATTATCAGCTGAAATCTCCAAGGACGGGAAGTATGCGTAACCCTATGGCAATGCATTCTTTGTTCAGACTACGCCATGTCATCAATAAATTATTGCAAAAAGGAAAAATTGACGAGGACACTATCATTAAAATAGAATTTGCCAGAGAACTTAACGACTACAATCAGAGAACAGCTATAAAACAGTGGCAAAACATTCTAGAAAAGCAAAATAAAGAAGCATACGAGAAAATCAAAGAACATTTTGGTAATGACTATATTCCTAGTACAACCGATTTGCTCAAATATAAATTGTGGGAGGAACAACAGCACATTTGTCTGTACACCGGTAAATCTATCGGGATAGAAAAACTTTTCAGTTCAACTGAATTTGATATAGAACATACTATCCCCCGTAGTGTAGGAGGCGACTCAACTGATATGAATTTAACGATATGCGACAGCCATTTCAATAGAGAAGTAAAAAAAGCACAAATACCATCACAACTGGCAAACCATGAGGATATTTTAGAACGAATATCGAGTTGGAAATCCAAGATTGAAAAATTGGATAAAGAAATCCGGAAAATCAATACAAAAGGAATTAGCGATAAAGAAACAAAAGACCACAGAATTCAAAAACGGCATCTCCTTATTTTGGAACGTGATTATTGGAAAGGAAAATACAGCCGATTCGTAATGCAAGAAGTTCCAGAAGGATTTTCACGCAGACAAGGAGTAGACATAAGTGTAATTTCCAAATATGCACGGCTCTATCTTAAATCATTGTTCCACCATGTATATATAGTGAAAGGTCTCATAACATCCGACTTTAGAAAAATATGGGGGCTACAAGACGAATATGATAAAAAAGCCCGCCATAATCATTGCCATCATGCAATAGATGCTATAACAATAGCATGTATTGGTAAAGCAGAATACGACAAGTTAGCACAGTATTATCATGATAAAGAACGTTATGACTGGAGTTTAAGCAGCCAGAAAGCTGTATTTCCTAAACCTTGGAAAACTTTTACAGAAGATGTAAAACACATAGACGAGACACTGCTGGTCAGCCATTATACTGCTGATAATATCAAAAAACGTACCCGAAAAAAAATTCGGATAAACGGAAAAGATACCAATAAGTATATGGAAGGAGATACAGCCAGGGTTTCATTGCACCAAGACACCTATTATGGTGCTATTGAACGTGCAGGTGAGATCAGATATGTAGTGAGAAAACCTATAGATCAAACAGACCCTAAACAGATTGTTGATAATGTTGTGCGAGAAAAAGTCATGGCCGCTATATCCGAATACGGAAGTCTAAAAAAAGCCGTAGAAGCAGGTATATGGATGAACAAAGAAAAAGGGATACGAATAAATAAGGCAAGAGTATATGCTACTCAAATAAAACGCCCTCTTGATATTCGCAGACAACGAGACGCAATCAAAGAATATAAACAGATGTATCATGTGGCTAATGATTCAAACTATATAATGGGAATTTATGTCGGTGCAGACAAAAAAGGTAAAGAAAAACGAACCTTTAAATTAGTAAACAGCCTAGATGCTGTAAAATTTTACAACAGTGGCCTTAAAGAGCAGAATATAGACATTCTGCACTATGAGGATAAGAACGGATATGCATTAAAGTGGAAATTAAAAATAGGCTCAATGGTGCTTTTATACGAGGATACTCCATCTGAAATTTATGACCTGGACTTAAAAGCTCTAAGCAAACGACTCTATAAAATAACCGGAATGTCATCAATGGTTGTTTCAGGCAACAGTTATGGTACATTAAGCCTAGTATTCCACCAAGAAGCTAGACCATCTACAGAATTTTCTTCTAAAAATGGTATCTATAAAGCAAACGAAATATTAAGGCCAGGAATTACTTTATTACATACTCAATTCAAAGGACTGGTACAAGACCAGGATTTTGCAATAAATGAAATTGGCGAAATTATTTTTTTTTGACAAATGATTAAGCAAACTTTATTTTTTTCTACACCTGTTTCTCTTTCACTTAAATACAACCAGATAGAAATAAGCTTTAAAGAGAGCGAAGAAATTATTACAAGACCGATAGAAGATGTCGGTCTTGTAATAATTGAAAACCCAATGGTTCACATTACAGTACCTTTGCTAAATGCATTAGCAAACAGCAATGTTACTGTAGTTTTTTGTGATAATAAATGCATGCCCAATACAATGCTTATGCCTTTGGAGTCAAATTCCATACAACAAGAAGTATATAGATTTCAAACAGAAGTGACCCAACCCACGAAAAAACGCATTTGGAAAGAAATCATTGAAAATAAAATCAGAAACCAAGCTACTTTATTAGATATATTAGGTTTGGATGGAAGCCTGCTGAAACCTTATTATATGAATGTTTTATCGGGCGACAGTAACAACAGAGAAGGCATAGCAGCTAAAATATATTGGCAACAAATTTTTGGTAAAGAATTTATTCGCAAACGTGAAGGCGCATACCCAAATACCATACTAAATTATGGATATACAATATTAAGAGCTGCTGTTACCAGAGCTTTATTAGGTTCAGGATTATTCCCTGCATTTGGTCTATTTCATCGGAATAGATATAATGCATTTCCACTAGCAGACGATATAATGGAACCTTACCGGCCATTTGTTGATTTTGCAGTTAAGCAAATTTATGATTTCTCTTCACATAATGAAATCAACAAAGAAATTAAACAGGTTTTGACACAAGTTCTTTATACAGATGTAAAAATCAAAAAACAAATCCATCCCTTACAAATTGCATTATCCATAACGACAGCTTCCCTTGTCCGAGCATTAAAAGATAAAAAAGAAAATATTATTTATCCGACATTCGTATGACAGAGTTACGCTTAAATGCTTATCATATTATGTGGCTATTCGTATTTTTTGATTTACCTGTAACTACAAAACAAGAACAAAAGATTGCTTCAGATTTCAGAAAGAATCTTTTAAAAGAAGGATTCACCATGATGCAATTTTCTGTGTATATACGGCACTGTGCATCACACGAAAGTCTTGTCGTACATAAACGACGAATAAAATCAATGATGCCCAGTTCTGGAAAAATTAGTATGCTTGCTGTTACTGACAAACAATATGCTGATATTGAAACTATTTTTGGCAAAACAGCAAAAAAAGAAATAAAAGCACCTATACAATTGGAGTTTTTTTAATATTTTTGTATGGACTAGATTAGAAATTAAGCCACTTCATATAGACAATATAGAATGTAATCACTTATATTACAATCTATTATAAAATATATGTTGTGGTTTGATGTAGAAAATTAAAGATATACAACCGCTTTCTTGATGGCCTTGGAAGGAGTTGGTTGTGGTTTGATGTAGAAAATGACTATATCCGAAAAAATTTACTACATTTGTAACACCCTCCACAAAAGACATCAAATTATGGACAAAATAGAAATAAAAGGATACAAATCTTTTAAGGACCTAAAGCTAGAACTAAAACCCATCAATATACTGATAGGTGCCAACGGTTCAGGAAAGAGCAACTTTCTGTCTTTCTTCGAGTTTCTGAATCGCCTGTACGAACAGAAACTTACTGAATATGTCGCTTTGGGAGGCGGCATAGACAAGTATTTCTTTCAAGGCAGCAAAGTGACGGATGCAATTTATGCAAAAATAGATTTCGTAGACAATTTCTATTTATTTGAGCTTAAAGAAGGTGACAACAGGTTTGTTGTATCCCAAGAAGGATTAGGCTATCATAACAATTATTATGACATTGCACAATTTCGTAATGAAGCCAATATCAAGCCCTATGATGGACTGTTAAGGGGCAGCTATATAAAAAAGTATTTGTCCGAGATAAAAAAATATCACTTCCACGATACCGGGAAAAGTTCACCCTTTACAAAAGAAAGCCACATAGTAAACGATGTGTATTATCTGTATGAGAAAGGTGAAAATATAGCAGCTTTCCTGTATGCAATAAGACAAAATGAGCCTGTGGTTTATAAACGTATAGTCCGTGTTATCCAAAGCATAGCTCCTTACTTCAGTGATTTTTATTTCAATGTAAGCGCAGCTGATACGGTCCGTATCCAGTGGACAGATAAATTCTGTTCCACCATTTATGGCCCTACTGACCTATCGGACGGGACGATACGTTTTATTGCCCTGACTACACTATTTCTGCAACCTGTTCCACCAAAGGTTATCATCATCGATGAGCCGGAATTGGGATTGCACCCGCTGGCCATACAAAAGCTTGCAGGAATGATAAAATCAGCAGCTGCAAAAGGGACCCAAGTTATCGTTGCGACACAAAGTGCTGACCTCATAAGCAATTTTGATGCAGAGGATATCATTACCATAAACCAGACAGAAGGGGCTTCAGTCATGAATAGGCTGTCTTCGGAAGAACTTAATACATGGTTGGAAAGTTACTTTAGGAGACTTTGACAGATAACTATTCATCAAAATAGAATATGAAAAGAAAACACTCCCTAGCGATAACCGCACTGCTCCTCCCCTTATCTGGCTTTGCACAGGAAAAGGGATTAAATGTGGTATTTATAATGGCCGACGACCTGGGTCTGAACGATACAGGCTACACAGGAAGTGATTACTACGAAACGCCCAATATTGACCAGCTTTCAAAAGAGGGAATGGCATTCACGAATGCATATTCATCGGCAGCCAATTCAGCACCCAGCAGGGCCTGCTTTATGAGCGGAATGTACACCCCCAGGCATGGAATTTTTACGGTAAGTCCTCCCGACAGAGGAGACAGGAGCAAACGGAAACTGATTGCCGTTCCCAATACGGAGGACCTGCGAACGGACATCATGACTTTGGGCGAGCTCTTCCACCGGAACGGCTACAGATGCGGTCATGTGGGCAAATGGCATCTGGGAGATGATAAAGACGGCACGGGACCTCTTTCGAGGGGATTTGATGTGAATATAGCCGGCGGACGGGCAGGTACCCCTACTCGTATTACTATCCGTATTGCAACAGAAAGAACGAGTGTCATGTCGGCCTCGAAAAGGGTACTCCGGGCGAATATCTTACCGACAGACTTACTACGGAGGCGGTTAATTTCATAAAAGAGTCGACCAAAGGAGGCAAGCCGTTTTTTCTGTATATGGCTCATCATGCCGTCCATACGCCGATTACAGCTCCAAAGGATATCGTCGACAAGTATAAAAAGAAACCGAAAGGCAGGTATCACACCAATCCTGTATATGCTGCAATGGTCGAGACATTGGACAACAGCGTGGGAAGAATATGCGCCACAATTGATTCTTTGGGATTGAGCGGGAATACAATCATTGTATTTAATTCTGACAACGGTGGCTCCGAACCGGTTACTGACAATTACACCGTCAGGGGCGGAAAAGGTATGCCGTATGAAGGCGGGAACCGAGTGCCTTTGATTATTAGATGGCCTCATGCCACCAAAGCCGGAAGTGTATCCGACTGTCCGGTAAGCAACATTGATTTCTTTCCTACGTTTCAGACTTATCTCGAGGGAAAAGCCGGAAATCAGCTTGACGGCACCGACTTGTATCCTCTGCTGACGATGCGGGAAAAAAGTATCAAAAGGGATTTGTTCTGGCATTTTCCGGCATATCTGGAATCGTATACAGACGATAGCGACGGATTCAGGGCTAAGCCTTATACTTCACTCCGCTCCGGTAAATGGAAACTGATCTATTACTACGAGAACGGAAATGTAGAACTTTTTAATCTTGAAGAAGACCCGAAAGAGGAGCATAATGTAGCGGACAGGCATAAGAAAATGGCGGCTGAAATGAAAGCTAAAATCTTTGAATGGATTAAAAAGACCAATGCGCCTGTGGCTACTGAGCTGAATCCTTATTATAAGGGTAACTTATAAATGCAGCTATCTGAAAGCAAAAGTTTCCCCTCACTTATCCCCTTCCTTCCCCCTCAAAAAAAATTTTTTCATTTTTTTCTTCCCCCGAATAGGGTTTTTTTTATGCCCCTGCGTTATGTAGTCGAAAAGCTCAGAAAAGAAACGATAGAAATACAACTAAACGAGCTTACAATTACAACTAAACGAGTATAAACTTTTAAAAACTAAACGAGCTATGAAATTTAAATTTATCGCATTATCTTTGTTTGCAGTAGCAAGTGTTAACGCAGTGAATGCCCAGACTACTGGTGCAGGTAAATTCCAGCAGGAAAGCAAGCATGAGTTCCGTCTGGGTGTGAGCGACGGACTGACAATGGGGTCGGTCAACGTTCTGGGTATGGGTATCGAGGATGCCATTACCGGCAACAAGCGCTCGGACGAAAACTACAGCCTTACTTACGGGCTGGGTTACCGCTATGCGCTGAACCGCTTTAAGGTGGGTGCCGACCTGGGATTCTCGCACATGAACAGCAAACTGACGCTGAGCGGCGACCAGACACCTTCTATCAAGGAGAAGGAACTGAACTTCCTGGTGCTGCCTACTGCGGAGTTTACTTACTATAAAAAGGGACTGGTAGAGTTGTACGGTACGGCTGCAGCCGGTATCAACCTGAACCGCCATACGGAAACAGGTCTGACCGAAGCCGGAAAACGGACAACCCGCAAAGCGGACCTTACTACAAGCTTTGCTTATCAGGTGAACCCGATTGCTATCCGTGTGGGCAACAACCGTATCGGTGGTTTCCTCGAAGCGGGTCTGGGCAACAAGGGTTTCGTCACCGCAGGTGTCAGCCTGAAGTTCTAATACTTTAAAATACAACAGTTGTTGCCATGAATGCCAACAGGAAAGAACAGTTCAAAATAAGGTTTGAGACACATTACCCCAGACTATGCCAGATAGCCTGCGGGTATGTGGCCTGCCGCGAGGATGCGGAGGATATTGTGCAGGAGCTTTTTGTGGGTATCTGGAACCGGGAGGCGGACTTGATGCCGGAAAAGGATTTTGCAGCGTACATCACCACAGCGGTGAAAAACAGCTGTATCTCGTTTCTGCGGAAGAAGCAGGACAGCACCGTGTCGATTGACGACCATCCGGCGGCGGCCAGTACGCTGCCCGAGGAGTTGCTGAACGAGGCTCTAAGCCAGCTGCCGCCCAAGTGCAGGGAGATTTTCCTGATGGCTAAACAGAAGGGCATGAAGTATAAGGAGATTGCCGCAGCGCTGGAGTTGTCGGAAAAGACCATCGAAAACCAGATGACGAAGGCCATCAAGTTGCTCCGCGAGTTTGTAAGCCGCCACGGCTCTGTGCTGCTGGTTGTGGCTGTCATTGTTTTATCTGTCATTGCTAACTGTGAATAAAGATGAAGACTGAAGAATATATCAATAGACTGCTGTCACGGCATTTCTGCGGCGAGGAGCTGACAGCAGAACAGCAGTCCGTAGTGGACGAGTGGATAGATGCGAACCGGGAAGAGTACCGCAGACTGCAACGGCTGATTGGGAACGCCGGCCGACAGATTCCCGTGGACTTTGATGCAGCTGCGGCCTGGAAGCGGATTGAGCCGCAACTGACGGAAAAGCGGGCAGTACGCATACCTTTCCTCCGCCGAGAGAGTACGCTGTTTGCCATAGCTGCTTCACTGGTGGTGGCACTGGTAGTGGGAGCGTATTTCCTGACGCTTACCCCGGAAGCAGAATTGCTGCAATTTGCCAATGCCGGACAGGTGGAAAAGGTCATCTGGCTGCCCGACAGCTCGCAGGTAAAGCTGGCACCCGATGCACGGCTTACATTCCGCAACGGGGAGGTGCGACAGGCGCAACTGGAGGGGAAGGCTTTCTTCCGTGTGAAGAAGCAGCACGGGAAACCGTTCCGCGTGTCTACGCCGCACTTGCAGGTGGAGGTGCTGGGGACTTCGTTCCTCGTGAATGCCTCGCCCGAAGAGGTGCCGGGGGTTTATGTGGAGACGGGCAAGGTAAAGGTGTCGGCGCAGGAGCGTGACGTCATCTTGCAGGCCAGTCAGATGGTGGAGGTGACGGGACACGACTTGCAGGTGCAACCAATTGAACAGCCGTACCGTTATTTTGGTGTAGAGGACCGCGAGCTGGTGTTCAAGAATACGCCCATCCAGGAGGTAACTGCCGAAGTGGAGAAGTACACCGGCGTACGCATTGAGCTGGGCCCGGGTTTCGAAAAGACGGCCGTAACCACGCGTATCCGTACGCTTGAAGCAGAGAGCATCGCTGCCGAGCTGGCATTTCTGTGCGGATGCCGTTGCGACACGCTGACTGCCAGCAAGGCCTACAGACTTTATTTCCCTTAACCTGTATCTTTTTTAACTGATTATATAATGAACAGAAGGTACCTGACCGGATATTTCTTTCTGTTTTTCCTGCTGGGGGGCTTACCGGCCACAGCCCAGCAGAAAAACGGAGAAGTGCACAACGTAGCAGAGGAGCTGATCACAGTGGACGGCTCTTCTGCTACGTTGGCGTGCTGGCTGGAGCGCATCGAGCGTGAGAAACAGCTGACGCTTGCCTATAATGCGTCGCTGCTGGACCTGGAACGGGTTTGCCATATTGCCCGTCCGGGTACGCTCACGGTGAAGGCGCTGCTCGGCGAGTTGTTCCGGGAGTACCGGATGAAGGTGTTGCCGACAGCCGGAAGGAAGCTGGTGCTGCAGCTCATCCCGCGGCAGACGTACCAGCTGTCGGGCACGGCGAAGGAGGCAGAGAGCGGCGAACGGCTGTATGGTGCAGTGGTGTCGCTGGAGGACGGATACGGCAACCGCTCGTTTGCGATGACGGACGACAACGGACTGTTCGGCATGGAGGTGCCCGAGGGGACGTACCGCATGCGTATTTCGTACATGGGCTATACGCCTTCTGCAACAGGAGCAACTGAGTATTCAGACCGACCGCACGCTGCATGCATCCCTGAAGCCGATGTCGTTCGAAATGCAGGGGGTGACGGTGAAAGCACGCCGTGCGGCCAACGAGCTGGATGCGCTGGTACCGTCCAACCATCTGGCCATGAGCAGCAACGACCTGTTTTCGCAAATCTGGATTCTACCGGGTGTAGCGGGGGTACCTACGCAATTTAACTTTCAGGTGGATGGTGGAAATACCGACGAGAATCTGCTGCTGGTGGACGGGGTGCCGGTCATTCATGCCGGACATATCAATCCGCAACTGCCCACCTTCAACGGGGATGCCATCAAGAGTATGACTTTTCACAAGGGGTTCTTCCCTACCCGTCTGGAGGGCAAGCTGTCATCGGTAACGGAAGTCAAGCTCAAGGAAGGAAATCTGCAGGAACACCAGCGCACGCTGACGCTGGATATGCCGGCAGCCTCAGCCACGCTGGAGGGACCGATTATCCGCAATAAGATGTCGTATGTGGTGAGCCTGCGCCGCAGCTGGCTGGATTTTTTCGACAGTCTGCTGTCGTAAGAGGAACGCCTCAACCATGCCTCGTACGACTATACGGCCAAAGTGGTGTACAACACCAGCGAGAGCAGTTCGCTGCAACTGCTGACTTACGGCTCGCGCGACAATTACCTGTGGCCGGACGAGAACGGCAAGGAGTATACGGGCCTGCGCTGGGACAACCAGATTTATCAAGCGGCCTATCATACCCGTCTGGGAAAGGTGGAAAGCCGCACGGCGGTCTATTATACCTCGCACCTCAACCGGGCCGATGCCAGTCTGCTGGGCATAGCCGAAGAGGGTTATGTACATAACAATATCCGCACAGTCAATGCCTCGGCAGAGTTCGGTATCCGTCCTGACGACCAGTACCAGGCACACTGGGGTGCCCGCTATACGCACGAGGCATACGAGTGGACCGTGCCCGAAGATGCCTCGCGCATGCGCCGTGAGCCGGTGCATCAGTTCTCGCTGTTCTACGATAACGACCTGCGCATTGCCCGCCACCTGTATGCACAGGTGGGTGTGCACTTTGTGGGGTATCTGCCGCAGAAGCATGAGCATTATTACAGCATCCAGCCGCGTTTCTCGCTGCGTTATATGCCTTCCGAGCGGAATCTGTTCTACCTCAACTTCTCGAAGATGGAGCAATTCTATCATTACCTGCGCATGGACAACCTCTCTTTTCCCACCGACTTCCGCATGCCCAGCATCGAAGGCTACAAGCCGCGCTCGTCCGAACATTACGAGGCGGGATGGAAGCATTTCTTTGGCAACGGTCGCATGGAGCTGTCGGCTCACTACAAGACGCGACGGAACGTGCTGGCTTTCCGGCCGGAGTTCTTCATGGAGGATTACGACTGGAACAACTATATCATGGCGGGCGACGGCAACAGCTATGGGGTGAAACTCAGCGTGCAGGCAGAATGGCCGCGCTGGACAGCCCAAGCTTCCTACGGCTATATCCGAAGCTGGGAGTGGTTCGACGATTACCAGTCCGGCAAACGGATTCCTTCGGTCTACGACATTCCGCACCGCCTGAACGGAGCGCTCTCCTACAAGTTGGGAACACGCTCGACAGTAACGCTGGGAGGTATGCTCAGCTCGGGAAGGGTGAAAGATGCCGACGAAGACTTCGGTCCGCTGCCCGAAAACAGCTTCCGCGGCAGCCGTGAGGTGATGCGATACCGGGTGGATGCCGGATATACGTACAAGCGGGATTTCGGCGGCAAGCTCCTGCTGCTGCGGGCCGGTCTGTACAACATTGTGGGCAATCCGCCGGAAGAAGAAATTCTGGATTTCTATTCCGTACACTGGCACCGCCACTGTATGCCTTATGCCGGAGTAAGCTTCAAATTCTGAGTGCTAGAGCTGGTGCAGAGTGTATTTTTTCTTTTTTGCATTTCATTTTTAGAACTGTTTTCCGTACATTCGCACATAACAAAAAACCTGAAACATTATGATACACATTGTAAAAGCGACTACGGAAGACATTCCTGTCATCCGCCAACTGGCCGAACAGGCTTTTCCCGACACTTACCGCGAAATTCTCAGTCCGGAACAGATTGACTACATGATGGAATGGATGTACTCTACCGAAAGTCTGCACCGGCAGATGGAAGAAGAAGGCCATACCTATTATATCGCCCGTGTGGACGGAGAGCCCGTCGGCTACGTGTCCATCCGTCAGGAAGGCGAGCATACCTTCCATCTCGAGAAAATCTATATTCTGGCTACCTACAAGGGACGCCATCTGGGCCGCATGCTGTTCGAGCAGGCGCAGAAAGCCATCAAGGAACTGCATCCGGGACCCTGCACCATGCAACTCAACGTCAACCGCCACAATCCCGCGCTGGGCTTTTACAAGCACATGGGCATGAAAAAGGCCGACGAGGGAGACTTCCCCATCGGCCAGGGTTATTACATGAACGATTATATCATGTCCATCGATCTCTGACATTTTTGTCTGTCAGCACATCAGCAAAGAGGTCGCGTCCTTCCAGCTGCAGCAACCACTGCTTCCAGCGTATGCCGGCCGCAAAACCGCCCAGCTTGCCCCGCACGCAGATAACGCGGTGACAAGGGGTAATCAGCATCAGCGGATTGC
>OGMI01000568.1_pt1 | contig 15292 bp, 9 predicted proteins | sample 1573201 | NCBI WGS metagenome assembly OGMI01 (sample SAMEA2582012, study PRJEB24529) | metagenome | biome: Human gut stool | place: China | collected 2011
AATGTGGTTTTGTTCTTTCAAACTTAGCTTTTGCCATTTTGAATATCCTCCTTAAAATGATGCCATATTGGCTATAGTTGTTATATTTAATAACTCGGCTATCTATGATTATATAAAATAATCTTAGCTTTTTCAAGTTATTTTTATCACAGAATCCCTTATTTTAAGGGATTTCTGTGATTTAATATTGTTTTTAGATTCTGTTACACAGAAATAACTGAAATCAGTTATAAGCCATGCTTTTTTTCAGAATTTATTTGGATTTATCTGCAAGAACTTTTTCCTGAACAGATTTTGGTACTGGCTCATATTTCTCGAAGAACATAGAGTAGTTACCACGTCCCTGTGTCTTAGAACGTAGGTCTGTAGAGTAACCGAACATCTCAGCAAGTGGTACATATGCTTTAACCATTTTACCACCACCGATATCGTCCATACCCTCGATACGTCCACGACGGGAGTTGATATCACCGATTACATCACCCATGTATTCTTCAGGCATTGTAACTTCTACCTTCATGATAGGCTCAAGTAATACTGGTGAAGCTTTTGCCATAGCCTCTTTGAATGCCATAGATCCAGCGATGTGGAATGCCATTTCAGAAGAGTCGACCTCATGGTAAGATCCATCGTATACGTTAGCGTGAACACCAAGAACTGGGAATCCGCCAAGAATACCTGCCTGAGCAGCTTCTTCGATACCTTCACCAACTGCTGGGATGTATTCCTTAGGAATAGCACCACCGACAACGGTAGATTCGAATTTGAATGTCTCTTCGCCGTTTGGATCCATCGGCTCAAATTTAACTTTACAGTGTCCGTACTGACCACGTCCACCGGACTGTTTTGCATATTTGTACTCAACATCTACAGGTTTTGTAAATGTCTCTTTGTAAGCTACCTGTGGAGCACCTACGTTAGCTTCTACTTTGAATTCACGAAGCAGACGGTCAACGATGATTTCCAAATGTAACTCACCCATACCAGCAATGATTGTCTGACCAGTTTCCTGATCTGTGTGAGCACGGAATGTAGGATCTTCTTCTGCAAGTTTTGCAAGAGCCTCACCCATTTTACCCTGTCCAGCTTTTGTCTTAGGCTCGATAGCGAGCTCGATAACTGGTTCTGGGAATTCCATGGACTCTAAGATTACTGGATGCTGTTCATCACAGATTGTATCACCAGTTGTTGTAAATTTGAAACCTACAGCAGCTGCGATATCTCCGGAGTAAACTTTATCTAATTCCGCACGTTTGTTGGCATGCATCTGTAAGATACGTCCAACACGTTCTTTTTTATCTTTTGTTGCATTTAATACATAAGAACCAGAGTTCATTGTACCAGAGTAAACTCTGAAGAATGCAAGCTTACCAACGAATGGGTCAGCCATGATTTTGAATGCTAATGCAGCGAAAGGTTCATCATCAGAAGAATGTCTCTCTACTTCATTACCATCTAAGTCAACACCTTTGATAGCTGGGATATCTGTTGGAGCTGGCATGTACTCGATAACTGCATCGATTAACTTCTGTACACCTTTGTTTCTGTAAGCAGAACCACAGCAAACAGGTACAGCAGTACATTCACATGTAGCTTTTCTTAATACTTTCTTCATCTCCTCAACAGATGGTTCCTCACCCTCAAGGTACATCATCATTAAGTCATCATCTAACTCGCAGACTTTCTCTACTAATTCTGCATGATAAAGTTCAGCTTCATCAGCCATATCACCTAAATCATCTGTTACAGTGATATCGTCACCTTTATCATCATTGTAGATATAAGCCTTCATCTCGAATAAGTCGATAATTCCTTTGAAATCGTCCTCTTTACCGATTGGTAACTGAAGACAGATAGCATTTTTTCCTAATCTTGTACGAATCTGATCAACAGCTCCGTAGAAGTTAGCACCTAAGATGTCCATCTTGTTAATGAAAGCCATTCTAGGTACGTTGTAGGTATCAGCCTGACGCCATACGTTTTCTGACTGTGGTTCAACACCACCCTTTGCACAGAATACGCCGACAGCACCATCAAGTACACGAAGGGAACGCTCTACCTCTACAGTAAAGTCTACGTGTCCAGGAGTATCAATGATGTTGATACGATGCTCTAAAGCACCTTTCTTTGGTTTTGTGAACTCTTCCAAAGTCCAGTGGCATGTAGTAGCGGCTGATGTAATTGTGATACCTCTTTCCTGCTCCTGTTCCATCCAGTCCATGGTAGCAGTACCTTCATGAGTATCACCAATCTTATAGTTAACACCGGTATAGTAAAGAATACGCTCTGTCGTTGTTGTTTTACCAGCATCGATGTGAGCCATAATACCAATGTTTCTGGTTCTCTCTAATGGATATTCTCTTCCAGCCAAGGTTTTTCCTCCTTAATTTACTACGCCGATATGCGCAGAACATTTTTATAATACTTGAGAGCAAAGTTGCTTTGCTCCCGGTATCTATTCATATGGCAAATGATATTAGAAGCGGTAATGAGCGAATGCTTTGTTTGCTTCTGCCATTTTGTGCATATCTTCTTTTCTCTTAACAGATGCACCTGTGTTGTTAGCTGCATCCATGATTTCATTTGCTAGTCTTTCTTCCATGGTCTTCTCACCTCTGTTACGTGAGAAAGTTGTTAACCAACGAAGTCCTAAAGCCTGACGACGGTCTGGTCTAACTTCGATTGGTACCTGGTATGTTGCACCACCAATACGTCTAGCCTTTACTTCGAGAACAGGCATAACGTTATTCATGGCTTCTTCAAATACTTCAAGAGCAGGTCTTTCTGTTTTCTCTTCTACTCTTGCGAAAGCTCCATATACAATTTTCTGTGCTACACCTTTCTTACCATCTAACATAATGTTGTTGACAAGCTTTGTAACGACTTTGTTATTGTAAATTGGATCTGCTAATACGTCTCTTTTCTGAGTATGTCCTTTACGTGGCACGGTTCTTCCCTCCTTAATCATAATTTACTATACAGGTCTTCCCTGCATTTACTGTGTCCGGTTTCCCGGCTCTGCAACATTTGCAATGAAAGTTCAATGCAACATGTTGTCAGTGAACTTCATTTCGATTAATTCAACGGTACTCACATGTGTAAAATGGGCAAGCCCATCTCGGAACAAAATCTTGTTCCCCCTTAGTGTTCGTGCGGAAATATATCTCTAGTGAAACAATTCCAACACTAAACCTTTTAGTTCTGTTTGTGATACTATTGGTTTTACTTCATTCTGTAACCAAAAATTACTTAGAAGCCTTTGGTCTCTTAGCGCCGTATTTAGAACGAGCCTGTTTTCTGTTAGCAACACCTGCTGTATCAAGTGTACCACGGATGATGTGATATCTTGTACCTGGTAAGTCCTTAACACGTCCACCACGGATCATAACAACGCTATGCTCCTGTAAGTTGTGTCCTTCACCTGGAATGTAGCTTGTTACTTCGATTCCGTTAGAGAGACGTACTCTGGCAATCTTTCTAAGAGCTGAGTTAGGTTTTTTAGGAGTAGCTGTCTTAACAGCTGTACAAACACCTCTCTTCTGTGGAGAAGGAGCATCTGTAGGTCTCTTCTGTAAAGAGTTGTAACCCTTCTGAAGTGCAGGTGCTGTAGACTTCTTAACAGATGTCTGACGTCCTTTTCTTACTAACTGGTTAAATGTTGGCATTATTTTCACCTCCTGTTAATATTATGTGAACAAAAAAGTTCAAACTGCATGCCTTTTTGTGCACGCTAAATTATTATATAGGTGTCCATCCCAGATGTCAAGCACTTTTACATAGATTTTTCTTACGCTTTTAAAGCATTTCCAATATCTGGCTTTTTTATACCAGATATTATGATTACGAAAAAAGAGGAACAGATTTTCATCCATTCCTCTCTTATTTCAATATCTTATTCTTCTACTGGTGCAAATTCTTCATCTGCAAAAGAATCGTCATCAAAATCAATCTCGTCATTTTCATTGACATCAGAATCAAGTTTGATATTGCGGTATCTCTTCATACCTGTACCAGCCGGGATCAGTTTACCAATGATTACGTTTTCTTTCATACCGATCAGTGGATCAACTTTTCCTTTGATAGCTGCTTCTGTCAGAACTTTTGTTGTCTCCTGGAAGGAAGCTGCCGATAAGAAGGAGTTCGTAGCTAAGGAAGCTTTGGTAATACCAAGTAATACCTGTTTTCCTTCTGCCATTTCTTTTCCTTCACTCTCAAGCAGTTCATTTGTATCCTCAAAATCAAGAGTATCTACTAATGTTCCCGGAAGCATATCAGAATCACCGTTTGTCTCAACGCGGACTTTCTGCAACATCTGACGTACGATCAACTCGATATGTTTGTCGTTGATTTCAACACCCTGTAAACGGTATACACGCTGAACCTCGCGGAGCATGTAATCCTGAACGGCACGAACACCTTTGATCTTTAAGATGTCATGTGGATTTACAGAACCTTCGGTCAGCTCGTCACCAGCTTCAAGCACTGCGCCGTCCATTACTTTGATTCTGGAACCGTAAGGGATTAAGTATGCCTTAGATTCACCAGTCTCATTGTTTGTAACGATGATCTCACGTTTCTTCTTAGTATCTTTGATGTTAGCTACGCCACCAAATTCTGTGATAATGGCAAGTCCCTTCGGTTTTCTTGCCTCGAAAATTTCTTCGACACGAGGAAGACCCTGTGTGATATCGGTACCGGCAACACCACCTGTATGGAAAGTACGCATGGTAAGCTGTGTACCAGGCTCACCGATGGACTGTGCTGCGATGATACCAACAGCCTCACCAACCTGAACTGCCTGACCGGTAGCCATGTTTGCTCCATAACATTTTGCACATACACCCATATGGGAGCGGCAGGATAATACGGTACGGATCTTCACTTTCTCGATTGGATTGCCATTCTCATCAACACCACGGCTCATAACTTCTGCTGCACGTTTTGGTGTGATCATATGGTTTGCCTTTACAATGACATTGCCATCTTTATCACAAATTGTATTGCAGGAGAAACGACCTGTAATACGTTCCTGAAGACTTTCTATCTCTTCTTTTCCATCCATGAATGCAGTTACCCACATACCAGGGATTTCTCTGTTCTTGCCTTCACAGCAGTCAGATTCACGAACGATCATATGCTGTGATACGTCTACAAGACGTCTCGTAAGGTATCCGGAATCGGCTGTACGAAGCGCTGTATCGGACATACCTTTTCGTGCTCCATGCGCAGACATGAAGTACTCCAATACATCAAGACCATCACGGAAGTTGGATTTGATAGGCAGCTCGATTGTTCTACCGGTTGTATCAGCCATCAAACCACGCATACCAGCAAGCTGTTTGATCTGTTTATCAGAACCACGGGCTCCGGAATCCGCCATCATGAAGATGTTGTTGTATTTATCAAGACCTTCCAGAAGCACTTTTGTAAGCTCATCATCGGTCTCTTTCCATGTCTCAACAACTTCTTTGTAACGTTCTTCCTCTGTGATAAGACCACGTTTGTACTGTTTTGTAATTCTGTCTACTGTATCCTGAGCTGCTTTGATCATTGCAGGTTTCTCTGGCGGAACCGTCATATCGGAAATGGATACGGTCATCGCTGCTCTTGTGGAATATTTGTAACCCATAGCTTTTACAGCATCCAGAACCTCTGCTGTCTTGGTAGCACCATGGATATTGATTACTTTTTCAAGAATCTGTTTGTTCTGTTTCTTGGCAACAAGGAAATCTACTTCCAGTTTTAATTCATTGCCAGGAATGCTTCTGTCAACAAATCCTAAATCCTGAGGAATGATCTCATTAAAGATGAAACGTCCTAATGTGGACTCAACAACTCCTGTGATTTCTTTTCCATCCGGCATTGTCTTTGTCATACGGACTTTGATTCTGGAGTGAAGTGTTACTGCTCCGTTCTCGTATGCAAGGATTGCTTCGTTGACGCTCTTGAAGATCTTGCCCTCTCCCTTAGCGCCCGGTCTCTCCTGTGTTAAATAGTAGATACCAAGGACCATATCCTGTGAAGGAACTGCTACAAGACCACCGTCAGATGGTTTTAACAGGTTGTTCGGTGAGAGGAGCATAAATCTACACTCAGCCTGAGCCTCTACAGATAATGGAAGATGTACAGCCATCTGGTCACCATCGAAGTCGGCGTTGAACGCGGTACATACCAATGGATGTAACTTGATTGCTTTACCTTCTACTAAGATTGGCTCGAATGCCTGAATACCTAATCTATGCAGTGTAGGAGCACGGTTTAACATAACCGGATGCTCTTTGATAACGTCTTCTAAGACATCCCAAACTTCTGTCTGGAGTCTCTCGACCATTTTCTTAGCACTCTTGATGTTGTGTGCAGATCCGTTGGCAACAAGTTCTTTCATAACGAAAGGTTTGAATAATTCAATTGCCATCTCTTTTGGAAGACCACACTGATAAATCTTTAATTTTGGCTCAACACAGATAACGGAACGTCCTGAATAGTCAACACGTTTACCAAGTAAGTTCTGTCTGAAACGACCGGATTTACCTTTTAACATATCGGATAAGGATTTTAATGCTCTGTTTCCTGGTCCTGTAACCGGACGTCCACGACGACCGTTATCGATCAGGGCATCAACAGCTTCCTGCAACATACGTTTCTCGTTACGAACGATGATATCAGGAGCTCCTAACTCAAGAAGTCTTCTCAAACGGTTATTTCTGTTGATAATTCTTCTATATAAATCATTCAAATCAGAGGTAGCAAAACGTCCACCATCCAACTGAACCATTGGACGAAGATCTGGTGGGATAACCGGTACAACGGTCATGATCATCCATTCTGGTTTGTTTCCAGATTCACGGAATGCTTCTACAACTTCCAGTCTCTTAATGATTCTGGCACGTTTCTGACCAGTTGCATCTTCTAACTCTGCTTTTAATTCAGCAGAATCTTTTTCCAGATCAATCGCCTGTAATAATTCCTGAATTGCCTCAGCACCCATTCCTACACGGAATGCATTGCCGTACTGTTCTCTTGCATCCTGGTATTCTCCTTCGGAAAGTACCTGTTTGTACTGTAATGCAGTATTGCCTGCATCCAATACGATGTAAGAAGCAAAGTATAAAACTTTCTCCAATGTTCTTGGAGATAAGTCAAGGATCAATCCCATACGGGATGGAATTCCTTTGAAGTACCAGATATGGGATACAGGTGCAGCAAGCTCGATGTGTCCCATACGCTCTCTACGAACGCTGGATTTTGTGATCTCAACGCCACAACGGTCGCAGACAACGCCCTTGTAACGAATTTTCTTATATTTACCGCAATGACATTCCCAGTCTTTGCTAGGTCCAAAAATCTTCTCACAGAAAAGACCATCTTTTTCCGGTTTCAATGTTCTATAGTTGATTGTTTCCGGTTTTTTAACTTCACCGCGGGACCATTCTCTGATCTTTTCCGGGGATGCTAAACCAATACGGATGGCATCAAATGAAACAGACTGGTTAATTGCCTCTTTATTTGTTGTTTCTGGCATCTATGACACTCCCTTTCTCTACTTTACAGAATCGACTCTCTTTATCGGTCTGTGCGGATGCACAGACCTTAAATGCTTATTGATTATTTACTCTTCGAAATTGTCTTCCGGCATATCATCGTAAAAATCAGAGTCATCATCTGCATCGGTGTCTTCCTCTTCTTCTACGTCAACAAGTTCTTCGTTTTCAGAATCAAATTCTTTCTTTGTGAATCCCATCTTGGAGAATGATTCACTGTCTTCAAAAGCGAAATCTTTATCGCCTGAAATAATGGAGTTCAGGTCGGTGTTACCGTACTCACTTGTTTCCATTAATTCAACTTCATTTCCTTCGTCATCTAATACTGTGACATCAAGTCCTAAGGACTGTAACTCTTTCAGTAATACCTTGAATGATTCTGGAATTCCCGGTTCAGGAATATTATCACCTTTGATAATTGCCTCATAAGTCTTAACACGTCCTACAACGTCATCAGACTTCACTGTAAGGATTTCCTGTAAGGTATATGCTGCACCGTAAGCTTCCAGTGCCCAAACCTCCATCTCACCGAAACGCTGTCCACCGAACTGCGCTTTACCACCAAGTGGCTGCTGGGTAACTAAAGAGTAAGGACCAGTAGAACGTGCATGGATCTTATCATCTACCAGGTGGTGCAGTTTCAGGTAATGCATGTGTCCGATTGTTACAGGTGAATCAAATGGTTCTCCGGTACGTCCATCACGCAGCTGAACTTTTCCATCACGGGAAATTGGAACACCTTTCCACAGTGCTCTGTGGTCTCTGTTGTCCCATAAGTACTTCATAACTTCTTCGCCAAGTACATCTTTGTATTTTGCTTCAAAATCTTCCCATTCGAAGTTTACATAATCATTAGCCAATTCCAGTGTATCCTGGATATCAATTTCCTTTGCACCATCAAATACCGGTGTTGCAATATTGAATCCCAATGCTTTTGCAGCAAGACTCAGGTGAATCTCAAGGACCTGACCGATATTCATACGGGAAGGTACACCTAATGGATTCAATACGATATCAAGAGGACGGCCATTTGGAAGGAATGGCATATCTTCTACAGGTAATACACGGGAAACGACACCCTTGTTACCATGACGGCCGGCCATCTTATCACCGACAGAGATTTTTCTCTTCTGTGCAATGTAAATGCGGACTGCCTGGTTTACTCCTGGAGATAACTCATCTCCATTTTCTCTTGTAAATACTTTGGCTTCCACAACGATACCATATTCGCCGTGAGGAACTTTTAAGGAAGTATCACGTACTTCTCTTGCCTTCTCACCAAAAATTGCACGGAGAAGTCTCTCTTCTGCTGTCAGTTCTGTCTCTCCCTTAGGAGTAACTTTTCCGACTAAGATATCACCGGCACGAACCTCTGCACCGATACGGATAATACCTCTTTCATCAAGGTCTTTTAATGCATCATCACCGACACCTGGAACGTCACGAGTAATCTCCTCCGGTCCTAATTTGGTGTCACGTGCTTCTGCTTCATATTCTTCAATATGGATGGATGTATAAACATCATCCTGTACAAGTCTCTCACTTAAAAGAACAGCATCCTCGTAGTTATAACCTTCCCAGGTCATAAATCCGATCAATGGGTTCTTACCAAGTCCAAGTTCTCCGTTAGAAGTAGATGGTCCGTCTGCGATAACCTCACCAACCTCTACATGGTCACCCTTGAATACGATTGGTCTCTGATTGTAGCAGTTTGACTGGTTACTTCTTGAAAACTTTGTAAGTTTGTATACATCTCTTGTTCCATCATCATTTTTTACAATGATCTGATTGGACTCAGAGCTTTCAATTGTACCTGCTTTTTTTGCAACAACGCAGACACCTGAGTCAACGGCCGCTTTTGTCTCCATACCTGTACCAACAACAGGAGCTTCTGTTGTAAGAAGAGGTACTGCCTGACGCTGCATGTTTGATCCCATCAGCGCACGGTTCGCATCATCGTTCTGTAAGAACGGAATTAATGCAGTCGCAACAGAGAATACCATCTTAGGAGATACGTCCATGTAATCAAACATGGTCTTCTCATATTCCTGTGTCTCATCCAGATAACGACCAGATACAGAATTACGAACAAAATGTCCCTCTGCATCAAGTGCCTCGTTCGCCTGTGCTACATGGTAATTATCCTCTTCATCCGCTGTCATGTAGACTACTTCATCTGTGACACGAGGATTCTTTGGATCTGATTTATCAATCTTACGGTATGGAGCTTCAATGAAACCATACTCATTAATACGCGCATAACTTGCCAGTGAGTTGATCAGACCGATGTTAGGACCTTCAGGCGTCTCAATTGGACACATACGTCCATAGTGAGAATAATGAACGTCTCGAACCTCGAATCCGGCACGGTCTCTGGACAAACCACCAGGTCCCAATGCAGATAAACGTCTCTTGTGAGTCAGCTCACCAAGAGGGTTGTTCTGATCCATGAACTGAGACAGCTGGGAAGAACCGAAGAACTCTTTCACTGCTGCAGTTACCGGTTTGATGTTAATTAAACTCTGTGGAGAAATACCATCCAGGTCAAGTGTCGTCATTCTTTCACGGACAACTCTCTCTAATCTGGAAAGTCCGATTCTGTACTGGTTCTGTAATAATTCGCCAACCGCACGGATACGTCTGTTACCCAAATGGTCGATATCATCATCATGACCAATACCATACTCTAAATGCATATTGTAATTGATGGATGCGAAGATATCATCTTTTGTAATATGCTTTGGAATCAGATCATGTACATTTTTCTTAATTGCTTCTTTTAAATCTTCCACATCCGGATTTTCTTCCATTAACTGTGCAAGAATTGGGTAGTAAACTAATTCTGTAATGCCAAGTTCCTTTGGATCGCAGTCAACGTAATGTCTTAAATCTACCATCATAGAAGAAAGAACTTTTACGTTTCTTGTCTCAGTCTGAATCCATACATATGGAACTGCTGCATTCTGGATATCATCAGCTAAAGAACGGGTTACTTCTGTACCTGCTTCTGCAATGATCTCACCAGTTGTCACATCAACAACATCTTCTGCAAGAACATGTCCGTTGATACGGTTCTTTAATGCTAACTTCTTATTGAACTTATAACGTCCTACCTTTGCAAGATCATATCTTCTTGGGTCAAAGAACATAGCATTAATAAGGCTCTCCGCACTTTCTACTGAAAGCGGCTCGCCTGGTCTGATTTTCTTATATAATTCAAGAAGTCCTTCTTCGTAATTTGTAGCAACATCCTTGCCAAAACTTGCAACGATCTTAGGTTCCTCACCAAATAAATCAATGATTTCCTGGTTGCTTCCAACACCAAGCGCACGGATCAATACTGTGATCGGCACTTTTCTGGTTCTATCTACACGAACGTAAAATACGTCATTGGAGTCTGTTTCATACTCTAACCAAGCTCCACGGTTTGGAATTACAGTACAAGAATACAATTGTTTACCCACTTTATCGTGAGCGATACCATAATAGATACCAGGGGAACGAACCAACTGGCTGACGATTACTCGCTCTGCACCATTGATTACGAAAGTTCCAGTTTCAGTCATCAAAGGAAGGTCGCCCATGAAAATTTCATGCTCGTTGATTTCATCAGTTTCTTTGTTGTGAAGTCTTACCTTTACCTTTAAAGGTGCTGCATATGTTGCGTCTCTTTCTTTGCACTCAGGGATTGTGTACTTTACATCATCTTCGCATAATGTAAAATCCACAAATTCCAGACTCAGATGACCGCTGTAATCTGCAATCGGAGAGATATCGTCGAAAACTTCTTTTAAGCCTTCGTCCAAAAACCACTTATAGGAGTCTTTCTGAACTTCTATAAGGTTTGGCATTTCCAATACCTCTTTCTGTCTTGAGTAACTCATACGCATGCCTTTTCCGGCTTTCACCGGACGTATTCTGTTTTTCTCCATTGACGTTTCACCTCTCGTTTTTATTCTCAACAAACAAATTGCCTGTTGTATTGCATCTACCGCCTGTATATACGGTATGTGAACACTCACATCTTATGGCTATAAGCCTACTGCACCACAATAGTGCAACGTATATTATATATCAAGTCAAGCAAAATCGTCAAGACAAATTTCATTTTTTCTAATAAATTTATTAGTATTTATAAAAAAGAAGAAACAGATACCTACTTGTAGTATTTTGTGTATCTGTTTCTTCTATATATAGTGTCTTATATTTCTATTTTGTCTTATGTATTATTTCAAAGCTGCAGTCGCTATCATTTATTCACACTGGAATCCTGCGACTTCATTCTTCAATGATTCTGCGATGTTCACATTCTTCTCGACAGATTCATTGATTCCGGTCATATGACCTGCAAGTTCAGAAGTGTACTCTGCCGCATTAGACACGCCCGCTGCGCTCTGGTTCACTGCATTGGATACGCCATCTGCAGCCTCCGAAATTTCATTTGCAGCCCGGCGGAGATTCTCTGCTACACTCTGAAGATCCTGCATCATCTCATTCATCTGTACGGCATCCTCATTGTAAGTCTCACCGGATTCAACCATTCCCTTGTAGTCATTCAAGACGTCCTGATTTACAAAATCAAGCATCTTGCCCGCATTTCCAGCTAAGTTTTCTACCGATTCTGTTACCATCTTACTGATATTCTGAATTCCATTAGCTGTATTTCTGCTTTCATCCGCAAGCTTCCGAATCTCATCTGCAACGACCGCAAAGCCTTTTCCGGCTTCCCCGGCTCTTGCTGCTTCAATGGAAGCATTCAATGCAAGAAGATTTGTCTGTGAAGAAATTGACAAGATCTCATCTGTAAGCTTATTGATCTCTTCCACCTGTTTGCTCTGTTCAATCGCAGTGGAAAGTTCTCCTGAAATACGCGCCACCATATCGGCTGCAGACACCTGGCTTGCAGTTGCATCTGCCTTCATACCCTCTGCCTTCTGGCGGATACTGTCCACACGTTCAAGTCCCTCTCCTGTCTTATCTGCCATAACTGTGATGTCTTTTCGGATGCTCTCAATATTTTCAGTAATATTAATAACGGTTGCGGATACTTCCTCCATGCTGGCTGCCAGCTGTTCCATCGTTGCAGATGTACCTGTGATCTTATCGCCTGCTGCGCGGACTCCGTTGTCAACACTCGCCGCTGTATGTTCGAGTTCTCCGGAACCTTTTTTATCTTCTCGATCAGATTTCTCAACACATCTATAAACTGATTGAATCCCCGGACCATCTGTCCGATCTCATCATTGCCTCTGACCTTCAGATGTGCAGTAAGATCACCACTTCCCCCATCGATCTCAGTGATCATCTTCATGAGATCTCTGGTTGCTGCGCGCATTGGCTTCACAACGCCGATCAGAATAACAAGAATTCCTGCCACTCCAACAAGAATAGATGCCACGGCCATTCCAACACACACCTTGGAAACTGCCTGATAAGTAGCATGTGCCTGAGCTGTTGCCTCATCCATCTCATTCACACTCTTCTGCTGGATTCCGGTAATATAAGCATTCACCTCTTCCATGCAGACACGGATCACATTGACTTCGATGGAAACTTTTCCAGTCTTTCCATCGTCGTATTTTTCCATGGCATTGTCCATACGTTCCAGAACGTTGTTCACACCATCATAGATTTTCTGCATAATCTGTTTCTGTCCGTCACCCTCTGTGGCATCATACATCTGCTGCACAAGATCAGCCACAGCCTCCCGATCCGCTGCATAATCATTTCTGGCTTCTGTATGGCTTGTCTCACCTTTTGTTGTCGCAAGATAACGATAGAAATCCTTCTGTACTGCTTCAAGACTATACTGTATGTTGTAAGCATTCTGCAGATCCGGCACTTTGCTGTCTGTGACATCTTTGATCGAATGGTTCATCTTCACCATTGCATCATAGTTGATCACATTTGATACCATGGTCACAGCTACCATCAGTACAAGAATCGCCACCAGTTTGACTGCCATGCTGCTGTTTCTGGTTTTTTTAGCAGTTTTCTTTGTCACTGCGCTTTTCTCCTTTTTCACTGACCGCTGTTTTTTCTGTTTTGGAATTATCGTTTTCTTCTCGTTTTCCTGCGTTTTGTTCTTCATGTGGTCCGCACCTTTTCTATTTTCGTATTATCACTATTGTACATTCTTTTTTCAGTGAAAGCAATGGTTATTCGTTATTTTTACCGACAAAAATAAAAAAATAACATATTTTTGCATAAAGTACACAAAAAGCCATGGTGCACATACACCATGGCTTTAAAATAGCTAATTCTTCAAAAATAATGAAATTATTTAAGAGTAACTTTAGCGCCTTCAGCTTCAAGTTTAGCTTTGATATCATCAGCTGTAGCTTTGTCAGCTGCTTCTTTAAGGATCTTAGGAGCTCCATCAACTAAGTCCTTAGCTTCTTTTAATCCTAATCCTGTTGCTTCACGAACAACTTTGATAACTTTAACTTTGTTTGGTCCAACTTCTGTTAACTCTACGTCGAACTCTGTTTTCTCTTCAGCTGCTGCTGCTTCTCCGCCTGCTGCTGCTACTACAACGCCTGCTGCTGCAGATACGCCAAATTCTTCTTCACAAGCTTTTACTAAATCATTTAATTCTAATACGCTTAACTCTTTGATAGCTTCAATAAATTCTGCTGTTGTTAATTTTGCCATTTTAATTTCCTCCATTAAAATTTAATTATTGACCGGCTGTTACCGGTGATTCTTGATTTCATTCCTGTCTGACAGGATCTCTGTTTGCTGATTAAGCCTCAGCTGGAGCTTCTGCTTCTTCTGCCGGAGCAGCTTCTGTAGCTACTGCACCACCGTTCTCTGCGATCTGGTTAAGAACACGAGCAAGGTTGGTGATAGGAGACTGTAAGCTTCCAAGTAATTTGGAAAGAAGTTCTTCTCTTGATGGTACGTTTGCGATAGCTTTCATACCATTTGCATCGTAGAAAGTTCCTTCCACAACACCGGCTTTGATTTCAAGAGCTGGAGCTGTCTTTGCAAATTTTGCTAAGATTCTTGCTGGAGCTGTTGCATCGTCTTTAGAAATAGCGAATGCACTTGGTCCTTCAAGAGACTCTTTTAAGCTTTCGAATTCAGTTCCTGCAATAGCACGGTTAACTAATGTATTCTTATAAACTTTGTAAGAAACACCAGCTTCTCTTAATGCTTTACGTAACTGAGTATCTTCTGCAACAGTAAGTCCACGGTAGTCAACAACTACTACTGACTGTGCATCTTTGATGTTTTCAGAAATTTCCTGTACGATAGGCTGTTTAAGTTCTACTTTTGCCACGAATCGTGCACCTCCTTTTATTATTTTGGGCAGTGATCAAAAACCACTGCATGACTGCATAAAAGACGTTGAGGTTTATCACTAAAAAACCTCTCTGTCAAAGACAGAGAGGTATAAAATCATAAATGATTCTGCTATAGATGAAATTCATCTATAAGATCTCCTCGGTAGGTCTAGTGTTACGCCTGTCAGGCACCTACTGTCTTCGGCAATATGCAAGACGCTGTTCTCACAACGCCTTGTGCATTATAACATTGTATATTGGGGTTGTCAACAAAAATTAAAAATAATTCTGATTACTGAGCAATCTTAACTACGTTTAATTTTACACCAGGTCCCATTGTAGAAGTGATTGTTGCACTCTTAATGTACTGACCTTTTAAGCTTGAAGGCTTAGCTTTGTTGATAGCTCCCATAAGGGTCTGGAAGTTGTCGCTTAACTGTTCTTCTGTAAAAGAAGCTTTTC
>OGMI01000571.1_pt1 | contig 15189 bp, 9 predicted proteins | sample 1573201 | NCBI WGS metagenome assembly OGMI01 (sample SAMEA2582012, study PRJEB24529) | metagenome | biome: Human gut stool | place: China | collected 2011
ATAGATATTACAGTGCTGTTTTTGATAAAATATACCAATCGTTGAAACAGCGAGATGTGTTGGCGGGGTGTAATTTTTGGGCATGGGGTGGTACTGGACAACCTCAACATGAATTTTGGCAACCTTGGGATGACTATGTCGGTGACCCGGGACAAGAAGAACAGGGGCTTAATTCTGTCTTTGACACAGATACTGCTATGCGCATAATAAAACGATATAATTCCCTTCTGGATAAGGCCGGAACGAATAATATATCTATCAAAAGTAAGGAAACCAATAACTTATTGGATAATTTGAAGAAAGTATCATTGCGGGGTTTTATGTTTGGGCATCATGATGATACTGTGTATGGCATTGGCTGGGAAGGAGATGAGGGAGAGTCAGATGTAAAAAGAGTATGTGGCGATTATCCGGCTGTTATCAGTTTTGATTTAGGAGAGTTAGAACTGGATAGTACGGTTAATTTGGATAAAGTACCTTTTGATAAAATTAAGAAAGAAATAATTAATCAATATTATCGGGGAGGGATGATATCATTAAGTTGGCATGCCCGTAATCCTATGACAGGTGGAGATGCTTGGGATATAAAAGACAGTACTGTTGTAAAGTCTATTCTGCCTGGTGGTATTAATCATCAAAAGTTCGTAGGATGGCTGGATAAAGTGTCTGCTTTCATCAGCTCACTGCAAACGGCAGATAATGTTAAAGTCCCGATACTTTTCCGTCCATGGCATGAAAATACTGGTAGTTGGTTTTGGTGGGGTGAGCAGTTATGTACTCCCGATGAATATAAAGCTTTATGGGAAATGACAGTGAATCATTTTAGGCTAAATGGTGTTAATAATATACTCTATGCATATTCTCCGGGGACTGAACCTAAAGACACAGCTCAGTATTTGGAACGTTATCCGGGAGATGAGATGGTGGATGTTATAGGCCTTGATACTTACCAATTTAATCGTAATATTTTTCTATCCAAGCTTGATAAGTCACTTGCTATTTTGGATAGTATAGGTAAAACCCATGATAAAGTATATGCTGTAACAGAAATCGGATATGAGGGGATTCCTGATGCAAAATGGTGGACAGGCACATTACTTCCTGCATTAACCCAATATTCTCTTGCTTATGCGTTGGTATGGCGTAATGCGCGTGAAAGGGTTACACATTTTTATGCTCCTTATCCGGGACAGGTTTCTGCTACGGATTTCGTAGAATTCTATAAGCATCCCAAAACATTATTTGCAGAAGAAGTTAATTTGTATCAATAACAAACTAATATAAAATTAGATGAAAACTTATACACAGAAAATCGCAGAACTCTATCGCTTACATGAAGAGTTGATAACCAGAACCAATATACCCCAAGAAACAAGCAACGGTATATTCACCCGTTATAAATATCCTGTACTGACAGCTGCCCATACCCCTATCTTCTGGCGTTACGATTTGGATGAAAACAGTAATCCTTATCTAATGGAACGAATCAGCATTAATGCCACGATGAATTCCGGTGCCATAAAATGGAATGATAAATACTTGTTGGTGGTTCGTGTGGAAGGAGCCGACCGTAAATCATTCTTTGCCATAGCCGAAAGTCCGAATGGCATTGACAACTTCCGTTTTTGGGACTATCCGATAACGATGCCCGAAGACATTATTCCGGCAACCAATGTTTATGACATGCGTCTCACTGCCCATGAAGACGGTTGGATATACGGCCTTTTCTGTGCGGAACGCCATGACGATACGGCCCCTGCGGGAGATTTGTCTTCGGCAACGGCAACGGCAGCTATTGCCCGTACCAAAGATTTGAAGACTTGGGAGCGCCTGCCGGATTTGAAAACCAAAAGCCAGCAGCGCAATGTAGTACTTCATCCGGAATTTGTAGATGGTAAATACGCTCTTTATACCCGTCCGCAGGACGGTTTCATCGATACCGGAAGCGGTGGAGGTATTGGTTGGGCATTGGTAGACGATATAACGCATGCAGAGGTAAAAGAAGAAAAGATTATCGACCAACGCTACTATCACACTATTAAAGAAGTGAAGAACGGCGAAGGCCCTCATCCTATCAAAACTCCTAAGGGATGGTTACATTTGGCGCATGGCGTACGCGCTTGTGCCGCCGGATTGCGTTATGTGCTTTATATGTACATGACGGCCTTGGACGACCCGACCAGACTGATAGCCGCTCCCGGCGGTTACTTCATGGCTCCCGAGGACGAAGAACGTATAGGCGATGTAAGCAACGTACTTTTCTCCAACGGCTGGATTGCCGATGATGACGGGACGGTATTTATCTATTATGCTTCTTCCGATACGCGGATGCATGTAGCGACGTCCACCATTGACAAGTTGGTGGATTATTGCATGAATACCCCTGCCGACGGTTTGAACTCCTCTGCTTCGGTAGAGACTTTGAAGAGATTGATAGACAAGAATTTGAAACTATTGAAACAACAGGTTGTTTCTAAATAAACACAGTATGATAAAACTTACAGAGAAAATAGGCTACGGATTTGGGGATATGGCATCATCCATGTTCTGGAAACTGTTTGGCGCCTATCTGATGATATTCTATACGGATGTTTTCGGTTTGCCGGCTGCGGTGGTGGGAACTATGTTCCTGATAACGAGAATATGGGATTCGGCTTTCGACCCTATTGTCGGCGTCGTTGCCGACCGTACACACTCCCGTTGGGGAAAGTTCCGGCCTTATCTCTTGTGGTTGGCTGTCCCGTTCGGCATCATCGGTATTCTGACTTTTGTTACTCCGGACTGGAGCCCGACCGGTAAGTTGATTTATGCCTACGTCACCTATTCGTTGATGATGATGATATACTCTGCCATCAACGTACCTTACGCTTCCCTGCTGGGAGTAATGAGCCCTAATCCTAAAGAACGCAACACACTTTCTACTTATAGAATGACCTTTGCCTATATCGGTAGTTTCATAGCCCTGCTGTTGTTTATGCCGTTAGTGAATTTTTTCAGCGGCAACAGTAAGGAGTTGGCCGATCAGCAGACGGGCTGGACTATGGCAGTCGTTGTTATAGCCATCTTATGCATCGTGTTATTCTTCGGATGCTTTGCCTGGACTAAAGAACGGGTAAAGCCAATCAAAGAAACACAAAACCCGCTGAAAGAAGACTTGAAAGATTTGTTTAAAAACAAGCCTTGGTGGATCTTATTGGGTGCGGGTGTGGCTGCTTTGGTATTCAACTCCATTCGTGATGGCGCTACTGTCTATTACTTTAAGTATTTTGTCGTAGAGGAAGATTATGCGACCGTCTCTTTCTTCGGCATGTCATTCGTGTTGAGCGGACTATACCTCGCTTTGGGGCAGGCTGCCAATATAATAGGCGTAATAGCAGCCGCTCCCGTCAGCAACCGCATCGGCAAGCGTAACACCTATATGTGGGCGATGATTATCGCCACAGTACTTAGCGTTATCTTTTATTGGTTTGATAAGGAAGACCTGATATGGATGTTTGTATTTCAAGCGTTAATCAGCGTTTGCGCGGGTAGCATCTTTCCGTTGCTCTGGTCTATGTATGCCGATTGCGCCGACTATTCGGAACTGAAAACCGGTAACCGTGCCACAGGACTGATATTCTCCTCTTCTTCCATGAGCCAGAAATTCGGTTGGGCTATCGGTACGGCGGTAACCGGCTGGCTGCTCGGATTCTTTGGCTTCCAGGCAAACGCAGTGCAAAGTGAAGAAGCGATTAGCGGTATCAAGATGTTCCTGAGCTTCTTGCCGGCCATAGGTACTATCCTGAGTGTGGTGTTCATCAGCATGTATCCGCTTACAGAAAACAAAATGAAAGATATAACAACAGAACTGGAACACAAAAGACAATTATAAGAAAATGATGTGCATGAATATACTAAGCGGGATGCAGCAAGAGATGCGTACTGTACTGGAAGATAATATCCTTTCGTTTTGGGCGGATAAAATGACAGACCCGGTGCATGGCGGTTTCTATGGCCGCATCACCGGAACGGATAAACTGGAACCGCAGGCTGTGAAAGGCGCTGTACTCAATGCCCGCATATTGTGGACGTTCTCATCGGCTTACCGTTTGTTGAAGAAGCCCGGATACTTGGAAACGGCTACCCGTGCCAAACGTGTCATTATCGATCAATTCTACGACAAGGAACAGGGTGGAATATACTGGTCGCTCGACTATACAGGCCGTCCCTCGGATACCAAAAAGCAGATTTATGCTTTAGGTTTTGCCATTTACGGTCTGAGTGAGTATCATCGTGCCACCGGAGACGAAGAAGCGTTGGACTATGCCATCCGCCTCTTCAGAAGCATCGAACAATATAGCTTCGACTCCGTAAAGAACGGTTATTGCGAGGCCTTGACCCGCGATTGGCACGAAATCTCCGATATGCGGCTTAGCGACAAGGATGAGAATGAGCGCAAGACCATGAATACCCATTTGCATATTCTGGAACCTTACACAAATCTCTATCGGGTATGGAAAGATGACGGTCTTGAGAAGCAACTCCGCAACTTGATACTACTCTTCACAGATAGAATACTGAACCAGCAAACCGGGCATTTGGAACTCTTTTTTGATGATGATTGGGTGAGCAAATACCGCATCGTATCCTATGGACATGATATTGAGGCTTCCTGGCTGATTCATGAGGCGGCTTTAGTCTTGGGAGATAAAACGCTCTTGGAGAAAGTAGAGCCTCTGGTTGAGTACATCGCGGCGGCTGCCGATGAGGGATTGACATCCGAGGGCAGCATGATTTACGAGACTTTCCCCGACAAGGGGATAACGGACAGAGACTGCCATTGGTGGGTGCAAGCCGAAAATGTGGTAGGCCACATTAATCTCTATCAGCATTTCGATGATGAAGTGGCTCTTCAAAAGGCATTCCGCTGCTGGGAGTATATCAAGAAACATCTGATAGATTATCAAAACGGAGAATGGTATTGGAGCGTTCGTGCCGACGGAACGGTAAACACCGCCGATGATAAGGCGGGTTTCTGGAAATGCCCCTATCATAACGGGCGCATGTGTATGGAGATGCTTGAACGCTTTTCGTAAAAAATAGGTTAGTTGTTTTCAGGTTGAGGCTATATTAGAATGAGGTACTGATGAATATCCATTCTGATATAGCCTCTCCATTATGTATAGGGGCGGGTTGCTATTTGATGATTTTATCTGTTTCCGGCTCAAAGAGCTTATTGCTGAGCGCCTGCAAAGCCTTTTTCTTATCTTCCGTCTTAATGACGAATGCCACGTCGCTGTCATTACTTCCATACGAAATCATCCGTAACGGAATATCCGCCAGCGCTTCTATAATCTGCGCCTCGACACCGGCATACTGCCAGCGTATGTTTCCCACTACGGATACAATAGACATGCGGTCTTCCGTCAGAATTTTTGCATATTGCTCCAGTTCCGCAAGGATTTTGCATAAGCGTTCGCTATTGTCTATGGCGACGGACACGCCCTGATTGGATGAAACCAATAGACAAAGCGGGGTTCTGTACTTGGCAAACGTATCAAAAATCTTACTGATAAACTGATAAGGGCACAGACTGTGTTTCGATTCGAATTTCACGTAGAAGATATTGTCTTTGGCGGCTATGGCCTTGATGATATTGTCGTCCTGCAGGTTGGAAATTAGCGTGCCTTCTGCCGACGGTTCCATAGAGTTAAGCAACCGGACGGGAATATTCCTTAGGCGTGCCGGGGCGATACAGAAGGGATGCAGTATCTTGGCACCATAGAAGGCCAGTTGTTCGGCTTCGTTGAAGCTGAGGCGTTTCACGGGGCGGGTACCTGACACCTCGCGCGGATCATTGTTGTGCATGCCATCTATGTCCGTCCATATTTGTATCTCGTCTGCTTGGAGGGCGGTGCCAATGAGGGAAGCAGTGTAATCACTGCCGCCGCGTTTCAGGTTATCTGTTTCGTTATAGGCATTCTTGCAGATGAAACCCTGAGTGATGAAGAGATTGATGCCGGGATGGCAGGCAAGCTGTTCTCGGAGTTTTTGTTCTATATATTCCAAGTCGGGTTCGTTGTCGGGGCCGGTACGCATGAAGTCGAATGCACAAAGCAGTGCATTGGGAATTTTCAGCTCGCGCAGGTAGAAATGCATCAGAGCGGTACTGATAAGTTCGCCTTGTGCCAGCACCTCCTTCTCTTCGACGGAGGTGAAAGAGTTCTTGGTAAATTTCCATAGTTGCTGGAAGCGGTCGAGGATATAATCTATTGCTTCCCGTTTCAGTTTCTCGTCGGTCAGCAACCCATTGGCAAATTCGATGAACTGGAATTCCAGCCGGGTGATGCGGTCGTGGGCTTGTTCTATTTCACGGTTGAACAAGTTGGCGGCAATCTCCTCCAGATGGTTGGTGGTGCCTGCAGTGGCAGACAGTACCACAATCTTGGGTGTTGCATCTTTAATGAGTGTTGCTACATGTTTCATTCTCTCTACGGTGCCGACGGAAGTTCCGCCGAATTTACAAACTTTCATTTCTTGTTTCTTTTTTAACAGTTTCATAATTGCATTCATCCGGATGTTCTTCCTTCCGGCTTTTCATTTCAGGTGGCCTCTTTCCAAAATGGAAGGGGGAGGCATGAGGGGCTGTCACTGGGACTAGGCCTGCATAATGCCGCTGTGGCATTGCTGTGGTGGGATATTCATATCCCGGTTGGTGGCAGGCTCTTGCCCCTTCACCTATAAAAGTTCAAAAGATATGCCGTTGGTATTTGGGAAAAGCTTATATTTGCACACCCTGTTTTTTACCGTTATCAGTTTAAAAACTTATCGAATAGATATGAGTAAGATTCTAATCATTGATGATGAGGTACAAATCCGTACCCTTCTGACACGGATGATGGAGTTGGAGGGATATGACGTCTGTCAGGCTGGTGATTGCAGGGCTGCCCTGAAGCAACTGGAACTCCAAAATCCCGATGTAGTTTTGTGTGATGTGTTTCTGCCCGATGGAAATGGGGTAGACCTGGTGTTGGCTATCAAGAAGGCGGCACCCAATGTGGAAGTTATTCTGCTGACAGCGCACGGCAATATTCCCGATGGGGTGCAGGCCATCAAGAACGGTGCTTTCGACTACATCACCAAGGGAGACGATAATAACAAGATTATTCCTCTGATAAGCCGTGCTGTAGAGAAAGCGCGTATGAATGTGCGGTTGGAAAAACTGGAGAAGAAGGTGGGACAGACGTACTCTTTTGATTCTATCCTGGGAGAATCCAAAGTCCTGAAGGATGCTGTTTCATTAGCTCAGAAGGTGTCAGGGACTGATGTTCCTGTACTGTTGACTGGAGAAACGGGCACGGGTAAGGAGGTATTTGCCCAGGCCATCCACTACAGTAGTAAGCGTGCACGGCAGAATTTTGTAGCGGTTAACTGTTCTTCGTTCAGCAAGGAGTTGCTGGAAAGTGAAATGTTCGGTCATAAAGCCGGTTCGTTTACCGGCGCATTGAAGGATAAGAAGGGACTGTTCGAGGAAGCGAATAATGGGACTATTTTTTTGGATGAAATCGGTGAGATGGCGTTTGAACTGCAAGCCAAGTTGCTGCGTATTCTTGAAACCGGTGAGTATATTAAGATAGGTGATACGAAACCTACCCGTGTCAATGTCCGCATCATTGCCGCTACGAACCGCAACTTGTCCCAGGAGATTGTTGCCGGACGTTTCCGCGAGGATTTGTTTTATAGATTAAGCGTATTTCAGATACATCTGCCGCCATTGCGCGAACGTGCAGGTGATATCCGGCTGTTGGCGAAGGCTTTTATAAAGAGTTTTGCGGAACAGCTGGCGCGTCCGGTGGTTGAAATAGCTCCCGCATTTCTTGAAGCATTGGACTCCCAACCGTGGAAGGGAAATATTCGTGAATTACGTAACGTGATAGAACGCAGTATGATTGTTTGCGAGAGCGGATATCTGGACATTGCTGATTTGCCGTTTGATATTCAGAATGCCCATTATGAACACTCCAATGATTCAAGTCCCGGCAGTTTTGAACTTTCAGCTATGGAACGCCGGCACATTGCCCGTGTACTGGAGTATACAAAGGGGAATAAGACAGAAGCAGCCCGGTTATTGAAAATAGGTTTGACGACGTTGTATCGGAAGATTGAGGAATACAAGATCTCAGATCTATAATAGGGGGCTCAGTATACGACTGAGGTACCTTCGATATAGGACCGTGGCAAGATTATTCTTGAAACAGGCTTAGAAGCAGAAAGTGCCTATGGGCTAAAACATATCAAAACAGGTTGCACCTTTTCATTTTGAAAGGGTGCAACCTGTTTCTTTTTATACTTGTTTAGTATGTATTCTGTTGATAATTAATGGTGTATGGTATATGCGCTCTTTTTGGTACATATTTGGCACATTCCTGGCAGACAAAAATATGTAGTAACATTTTAAAAGGTAAAAACATGGGAATAACAGTATCATTTATTTTTTGCCTATTGAGCGGTTTGTTCGCCTTTTGGCTTTTCTGGAAATGCGTAGATTGGTTTGAGAAGATTTAAAAGAGAGAATTATGTACACAGCTTTATTTGTATTAGGTATTGTAATGTTCGGGTATCTGACTTATGTGCTGATAAGACCCGAAAAGTTTTAATGAATGGAGAGTGGAGAAATGAACACTGAAATTTTAGGTGTAGCCTTGCAGATTGTTCTGCTGATTGTGATATCCTATCCTCTGGGAAAGTATATTGCCAAGGTTTACAAAGGCGAAAAGACATGGTCGGATTTCATGAAGCCGGTCGAGAGATTGATTTATAAAGTGGCCGGAGTCAATCCGGAGGAAGAGATGAACTGGAAACAGTTCTTGAAAGCCCTGCTGATTCTGAATGCCTTTTGGTTTGTATGGGGCATGGTGCTACTCTGTACACAGCAGTGGTTGCCGTTAAATCCGGATGGAAACGCTAACCAGACACCGGACCTGGCATTCAATACATGTATCAGTTTTATGGTGAACTGTAATTTGCAGCATTATTCCGGTGAAAGCGGACTGACATATTTTACACAGTTGTTCGTCATTATGTTGTTCCAATTCATTACCGCCGCTACCGGTATGGCAGCTATGGCAGGTATCATGAAGGGTATGGCTGCTAAATCGACGAAGACTATCGGTAACTTCTGGAAGTTCTTGGTTTTGAGCTGTACACGTGTATTATTACCGCTTTCGTTGATTGTGGGCTTCATCCTCATTCTACAAGGTACTCCGATGGGATTTGATGGTAAGCTGGAAGTTCAGACGATGGAAGGACAAACCCAGTTGGTTTCACAAGGTCCTACGGCAGCGATTGTTCCTATCAAGCAATTGGGTACGAACGGTGGCGGTTACTTTGGATGTAACTCTTCACATCCGTTGGAAAATCCTACTTACTTGACAGATATTGCAGAATGTTGGTCTATCCTAATTATACCAATGTCTATGGTGATTGCACTCGGCTTTTACATCAAACGTAAGAAGATGGCTTACTCTATCTATAGCGTAATGCTTTTTGCTTTTCTTGTCGGTGTTTGCATCAATGTTTCGCAGGAGATGGGAGGTAATCCGCGCATTGATGAGATGGGAATTGCCCAAGACAATGGAGCAATGGAAGGTAAAGAAGTCCGTTTAGGGTCTGCTGCTACTGCTCTTTGGAGTATTGTGACTACAGTTACTTCCAATGGCTCTGTGAATGGTATGCATGATTCAACGATGCCTCTTTCCGGTATGATGGAAATGCTGAACATGCAGATTAATACGTGGTTTGGAGGTGTGGGTGTAGGTTTCATGAACTATTATACATTCATCATTATCGCCGTATTCATCAGTGGACTGATGGTGGGACGTACTCCGGAATTTCTCGGTAAGAAGGTAGAGGCGCGTGAAATGAAGATTGCTACCATTGTGGCACTGCTTCATCCGCTTATCATCTTGGGCGGTGTGGCACTTTCTTGCTTTTTGTTCGCTCATTATCCTGAATTTGTGGCAGGTGAGGGCGGCTGGTTGAATAATCCCAGTTTCCACGGACTGAGTGAGCAGCTTTATGAATATACTTCGGCTGCGGCCAATAATGGTTCTGGCTTCGAAGGATTGGGCGACAATACTTACTTCTGGAACTATACTACCGGCTGGACGCTGATTTTAGGACGTTTCCTGCCTATCGTAGGTCAGGTAGCCATTGCTGGTCTGTTGGCCGGAAAGAAATATGTTCCGGAGAGTGCCGGTACGCTGAAGACAGATACAGTAACTTTCGGTGTGATGACTTTTGCCGTTATCTTTATTGTGGCTGCCTTGTCATTCTTCCCGGCACATGCATTGAGTACGATTGCTGAACATTTCAGTTTGTAATAGTAGTTTGTAAAAAGTAATTTCATAGGTATGAAAGATAATAAATCAGCTTCTTTGTTTCAGAAGGAGCAAGTAATGGAAAGTTTGAAGCAATCATTCGTGAAGCTAAATCCACGGGTGATGATAAAGAATCCGATTATGTTTACGGTGGAAGTCGTAACGGTTGTCATGCTGATTGTCTGTTTCCTTTCATTGGGTACTTCGGAATATGGAGCATTCGGATATAATTTATTGGTATTCATCATCTTGTTTGTGACGTTACTGTTTGCTAATTTTGCTGAAGCCATCGCTGAAGCTCGTGGTAAGGCCCAAGCTGACAGTTTGCGTAAAACCCGTGAAGAGACTCCTGCTAAAGTGTTGGTTGACGGTAAAATCCATACCGTTAGCAGTTCACGTTTGAAGAAAGGTGACTATTTTATTTGTGAAGCAGGAGATACGATTCCTGCCGACGGTGAGATTGTGGAAGGTTTGGCCTCCATTGACGAAAGTGCCATTACCGGTGAATCTGCTCCGGTTATCCGTGAGGCCGGTGGTGACAAGAGTTCCGTAACTGGTGGTACAAAAGTTCTTTCTGATAAAATCAAGGTATTGGTGACGCAGCAACCGGGTGAGAGCTTTCTTGACAAGATGATTGCTTTGGTAGAAGGCGCTACTCGCCAGAAGACTCCGAACGAAATAGCATTGACTATTCTTCTGGCTGGTTTCACTTTGGTATTCGTTATTGTATGTGTAACATTGATTCCTATGGCTGATTATACGAATATTGACCATCCGGGAACTTATATCTCCATTGCAGCCATCATATCTTTGTTTGTCTGCTTGATACCGACTACTATCGGCGGACTGCTTTCTGCCATCGGCATTGCTGGGATGGACCGTGCTTTGCGCGCTAATGTAATCACCAAATCCGGTAAGGCGGTAGAAACAGCCGGTGACATTGATACCTTGTTGCTAGACAAGACTGGCACCATTACAATCGGTAACCGTAAAGCTACTAAGTTTCATTCGGCTTCGGGTGTTGACGAGAATTTGTTCGTAGAGGCTTGCTTGTTGTCCTCACTTTCTGACGAGACTCCGGAGGGTAAGTCTATCATTGAACTGGGACGTGAAAACGGTCATCGTATGCGTGATTTGAATACTACCGGTGCTCATATGATTAAGTTTACAGCCGAAACAAAATGTTCGGGTGTGGATTTGCAGGATGGTACTCAGATACGTAAAGGCGCATTCGACGCTATTCGCAAGATTGTGGAAAATGCCGGAAATAAGTTCCCGAAAGAGATTGAAGAGGTGATTGCTGTAATTACCAGCAACGGTGGAACTCCGCTGGTGGTATGTGTCAATCAGAAAGTTACTGGGGTAATTGAGTTGCAGGATATTATCAAACCGGGTATTCAGGAACGTTTTGAACGTCTTCGCAGGATGGGTGTGAAAACTGTGATGGTGACCGGTGACAACCCTTTGACAGCCAAATATATTGCAGAGAAAGCTGGAGTAGATGATTTCATTGCTGAAGCCAAGCCGGAAGACAAGATGGAATATATCAAAAAAGAACAGCAGGCCGGTAAGCTGGTGGCTATGATGGGTGACGGTACAAACGACGCTCCCGCCCTTGCACAAGCTAATGTGGGTGTGGCAATGAACAGCGGTACGCAGGCAGCCAAAGAAGCTGGTAACATGGTGGACCTTGACAACGATCCGACGAAGCTGATTGAAATTGTGGAGATTGGCAAACAGTTGTTAATGACACGCGGTACGTTGACTACCTTCTCCATTGCGAACGACGTTGCCAAGTACTTTGCTATTATCCCTGCTTTGTTTATGGTAGCCATCCCTCAGTTGGCTCCTCTGAACATTATGGGACTGCATAGCCCTGAAACGGCCATTCTTTCGGCTGTCATATTCAACGCTATCATTATTCCTATCTTGATTCCGTTGGCTTTGAAAGGTGTTCAGTATAAGCCGATCGGTGCCAGTGCGCTACTTCGTCGCAATCTGTTGATTTATGGTGTGGGTGGCGTCATTGCTCCGTTTGTCGGTATCAAACTGATAGATATGATAGTTAGTCTGTTTTTTTAAAACTTGGATAAAATGAAAACTCTTTGGAAATCATTTAAAATAACAATTGCATTTTGCATATTTTTCTCTCTGTTCTATATCCTTGTCTTGTGGATATTTGCACAGTTCGCCGGTCCCAACAAGGGAAATGCAGAGGTGGCAACACTCAATGGTAAAGTGGTAGGTGCAGCCAATGTAGGCCAGATGTTTACGCAAGATATTTATTTCTGGGGACGCCCATCTGCGGGTAATTATACAGCCGATGCTTCGGGTGGTAGTAACAAGGGACCTACGAACGATGAATACCTGGCAGAAGTGGAAGCCCGTATCGATACTTTTCTGGTACATCATCCTTATCTGAGCCGCAAGGATGTGCCTGCTGAAATGGTAACCGCCAGTGGTTCCGGTCTAGACCCACATATCACACCTGCTTGTGCTTATGTACAAGTGAAGCGTGTGGCTCAGGCACGTGGCATGAACGAGGCTGAAGTGAAAGCCATTGTAGACAAGAACATCAGCAAACCCTTTTTGGGGGTGTTTGGTACGGAAACTGTCAATGTGCTGGAACTGAACATTGCATTAGAAGAAGCCGATCAGAATAAATAATTTTTTAGTTGTGTTTGTCATGTGTTATGGGCAGGAGCGGAAGTATTTCTGTTCAGGCAGCGAAAGACTGTCATTTTACAGGGGGAGCCGAAACTTCCTTCCTGCCTTTCAACGATTGATTAGTAATGGTAAATAAATAGTTGGATATGAAAAGTTTAAAAATATCAATTCTAGTTTTTGCGAGTATGGTAGCTGCTTGTTTTATGGGAACCGGCAAAGTGCAAGCTCAGGAATTTACAATACAAGGTGATTTAGTCAGTTCTTATGTTTGGCGCGGCTTTTACCAGACGGGAGTCAGTTTTCAGCCCACTTTGGGTTTTGGGGTCGGTGATTTTTCTTTGACGGCATGGGGCTCTACCGATTTTGACGGAGTTTCTTCAGGAGAAGGGGCTGCGGCTAAGGAGATTGATTTGACGGCTGCCTATGCTTTGGGAGAATCAGGTCTAACTTTTTCTGTTGCCAGCTTGTGGTGGGGCGGACAAGGAGCAAGAAAGTATTTTAATTTTAAGAGCCACGAAACAGCTCATCACTTTGAAGCGGGATTAGCCTATACATTGCCGGTTGAAAAGTTTCCTTTGTCAATCGCTTGGTACACTATGTTTGCCGGAGCTGACAAAGATGACAAAGGCAGGCAGAATTATTCTTCGTATGTTGAACTCAACTATCCGTTCAGTGTTAAGTCTGTAGATTTGAACCTTACTTGCGGATTTCTGCCTTATGAAGCTGGGGTAGGAGTATATGGCGTTCCTAACAGCGGGTTTGCTGTAACCAATGTGGCACTGAAAGGCATTACGGAAATCGAGATTACTGACAGTTTCTCAATACCTGTATTTGCACAAGCCATTTGGAACCCTCGTATGGAAGATGCACATCTGGTATTCGGCTTTACTTTAAGGCCATGATTTATTTAGATATAACTTTAGAACTCATGAATTAGTGTTGGATGCCCGTGGCGGTCGTGATGATCGTTGCGGGTTATATGGTATATATAAAACAAGCAAGAAACAGAAGAAATGAGTAGGGAAGAAAGCGTACAGCATTTTCTTGATTTGATTAAAAAGTCGCGGCGTGGCAAGTTCAAAGTCTACATCGGCATGATTGCTGGTGTAGGTAAATCTTATCGTATGCTTCAGGAAGCACACGAGTTACTTGACAACGGAGTAGATGTGAAGATAGGCTATATAGAGACACATGGGCGTGCCGGTACGGATGCCATGTTGGAAGGATTGCCCGTTGTTCCTCGTCGTAAGATATTCTATAAAGGGAAAGAACTGGAAGAAATGGATTTGGATGCCATTATCCAGATACACCCTGAGATAGTAGTGGTGGATGAACTGGCACATACCAATGTGGAAGGTAGTCGGAATGAGAAACGCTGGCAGGATGTGATGGATTTGCTTGATGAGGGTATCAATGTGATTTCCGCCGTTAACATCCAGCACATTGAGAGTGTCAATGAAGAAGTACAAGGCATCTCGGGTATTGAGGTGAAGGAACGTATTCCCGATAGCGTTTTGCAAGAGGCAGATGAGGTGGTGAATATTGACTTGACTGCGGAAGAATTGATAGCCCGTTTGAAAGCTGGAAAAATTTACAAACCGGAAAAGGTCCCTACTGCCTTGAACAATTTCTTCAAAACGGAAAATATTCTCCAATTACGTGAACTGGCTTTGAAAGAGGTGGCTTTGCGGGTGGAAAAGAAAGTGGAGAATGAGGTGGTTACCAGTGTGGGAGTCCGTCATGAGAAGTTTCTGGCATGTATCAGCAGCAACGAGAAAACACCACGACGCATCATTCGTAAAGCTGCACGTCTGGCAACCCGCTACAATACTTCGTTTGTCGCCCTTTATGTACAGACTCCCAGAGAAAGTACTGACCGTATCGGTCTGGCAAATCAAAGGTATTTGTTGAACCACTTCAAATTGGTGACTGAACTGGGGGGGGAGGTTGTTCAGGTACAATCGTCGGATGTGTTGGGAAGCATTGTGGATACTTGTAGGGAGAAACAGATAACAACTGTCTGCATGGGAAGTCCGTCACTTTCTTTTCCGAAATCATTGTTTATGATATTGAAATACCGAAAATTTGTGCATGATTTGGCACAAGTAAACATAGATTTGATTATACTTGCATAATATTAATTCTTAGGAACATTATGAATATT
>OGMI01000574.1_pt1 | contig 15070 bp, 14 predicted proteins | sample 1573201 | NCBI WGS metagenome assembly OGMI01 (sample SAMEA2582012, study PRJEB24529) | metagenome | biome: Human gut stool | place: China | collected 2011
ATTGGCATTCAGTGCAGAATAACCGGGTCTTTCTACCCTATTACTGTACGAAAGTGACATCTGTACTTTTCCCAGACATGTAGCAGCATTAAACATAGGGAATACGTTATTATAAATGCGACTGAGATTATTGTCGGCACGGGGTTGCTCCAAATAATCATAGTTCACATGTTCAAACCTCAGTCCTGCACCGATATGGAACTTACCCAACTGCTGCATAAGCTCGACAAAACAGGCTATATTAATTTCTTTTATCGTAGAATTTGTGTTCTCCAGGTCGGTATATTCCGTATTGAAACGGTTATAGGTGTTGGAGTTTGTATATTCCTCTCCCAATCTCAAGACACCTTTCCCGACAGGATAGCTTAAAACCAGCTTTTCGGCGCTCATGCTGCTTTTCTGTTGACTGTATGTCGTTATATAACGGTCTTCCTGTATTTGGCTTGTCTCTTCATTCGTAGTATGCTGTAGTCCTTTGTTCCAGATATAATCGGCATTGAAGTCTATACCAAGTTTATCTATCTGCCCATTGTAATAGATGTTTACTGCATGTCTTGGTACATTCTTTAATATGTTATCAGCATCTGTCTTCCAACTGTCGTAAAATATACCATCCTCTAATACATCACTTTCAAGAACTGACTTGTTCTCATTCCTTGCGAATTCATTCTGATAAAAGGCGCCTATGGAATGCTTGTTGCCGATTATCCATGAAAAGCCCATCTTACCTAAAATACCGTTATAACGCCTGGTGTTGACTGTAGAAAGTTGCTGATTCCACTCCGATTTTGTAAGCGTGGCCATATCCGTCGACTTTTTCTCCCAGCTCCTGCCCGTGTTGTAAGTAAAATTGGAGAATACTTCAAAATCACCGGTCCGGTATTTCAGATTCATCAGATTGACACTCTGAAAATAATGCTGGAATCCGTCTGTTGACCTGAATGTACCGCTCCATCCATCGCCCTGAGGCTTTTTTGTAAGGATTCGTATAACGGCCTTTGTATCCGCCGCATAAGAAGAGCCGGGATTGCTTATTACCTCTACATTACGAATATTGTCGGACAGCAAAGTGGATAATTCCTGCAAATCATTAACTTTACGTCCATTGATATAAACGACAGGTTCCCCTTTGCCGAATACCTCCAGATTGCCATTGTTGTCAATAACCATCGGGATTTGTCGGAGTACATCTTTTGCAGTCCCGGCTTTAGCCAGGATACTGTTCTCCACATTCGTAATTAGGGCATTGTCTTTCAGATAAGTCTTAGAGGCATTTCCTTTCACTACCACATTCTCCAGCATGGTACTGCCAGATGCGGTCATCCGGATGTTTCCCAATTCACCTTCCGGAGTAACATCCACGTACTTTGGACTGAAGCCAACGTACGATAGCCTGATTTTCAAATCATCTGTTACATTGCTCGACAAAACAAATTCTCCATTACCATCGGTAATCACTCCGTCAACGAATACTGAATCCTGGAAAAGAACCACATTGACATACTCCAACGGCATTCCTTCCTTATCAAGAACACGTCCTTTTATATCCTTGCCGGATACTGTTAAGGCAAAAGGTAATACAGCTATCACAAAAATCAAATGCTTCATCTTTTTCATTGTTCCTTAATTTCTTTCCACTCTATAACCTTATCTTTATCCCCGTTGCAGACAACATGAGCAATATGCATCTCCTTTGTGCCATTTTCTGAAACCAGATAATACGTTACATGGGCCGAGAAGCGCAACTCACCATTTTCCTTATAGTCTTGACATGAAAATTTATTGCCAAATTCAACCTTTTCACCTTTGGCTAATGTACGCTGCACATGATTGATTACCAATTCCTCAAAAAACCTGTTCTCTCTATTCCCGTGTCCGGGCAAATGCAAGTGTCCGGTGAATACCAGCACAAAAAACATAATCAGCAATATGCTGCCTGATGTTTTTATCAATCTGCTATTTCTCTTCATATTTTTATTAATTTGTTAGTATTAGACAATATTGATAGTGACCGTCTTCCTGATTTTATATTCCTCTGTGCTGAGAATCTACAGTCAATGTTTTGAGAGAACTTTTATAGGTTTATTGAACTTCTGATGTTGCAAAGTTACGGCTGATGTACATCTTATCACGACTAAATCATCGAATAAATAGTCTTAATAAAAAAAGCGTAACCATTTGTAATTCAATGGTTACGCTTTTTAAGAATCTAAATTTAGTTCTGTCGGATCTTAATTGCCTCTAATACCGTTGATGTAGGAAACAATATCCTGTCCTTCAGACGTCCCTACCTTCTTACGTATAGAAGTCTTGCGGACATAAATGGTAGCATCCGACTGCTGGGTTATAACCCCTATTTCTTTTGTAGAGAAGCCCGCACATAAAAGGCAGGAAATCTGTATCTCCTTTTCCGTAAGTATATGGCCATATTGTTCCGTCAGTCTGGTATGGAAATTATCATAGAGACGGTCTATCACCTGATAAAGGTCCGACCATACAAGAAGGCTGTTTGTCTGTATCTTGCCTTCACCGATACCTGCGATGCGCTTCAGCAGAGCCTGGTTTTGACTGGTAGGAGTACTTGCTACCATACGGATAATACCGAGTTGCTGTAAAAGAATTTTCTTGAAGAAAACATCATCCTCTGTCTTGTGTTCCTTTCCGTCCGTCATTTCTTCCGTTACCGACTGAGCCTCTGCCAGCATTCGCGTCAGCGTATCGATTCGGTCTTCAGCTTCTGCCAGTCGCTGAACTCTGTTTCTGTAATAGAAGTATCCGGCTGTTATACCAAAGACTAACAATAATATCGCTACCGAAAGCATCCACATCATTTGTTGTCTTTCCAGCTTTAGCTCATGATTGGCCCATTGCAAACGCTCCTTCGTTTCCTGCCTTCTTGCCAAGGTATTCTCCTTTGCGAATATATCGGCTGTTATAGAATCGCAATATCGGGAAAAATCCACATAAGATACATGCTTCCTGTTCTCATAATCCAATATACATCGTTCCAACTCTATCACTACCCTGCGCGCTATATCCGAATAACCTTTCGCTTCCAGTTTAACTTCACTCGCTATGGCTTTTTCATTGCAGATACGGGCAGAATCAAGCATATGCTGATTGATGTAGTTGCCAGCCAGCGCCATCTGAATTGCCGACAGTTCCGCAACTTGGGGCATCATCTTACCAATTTGATAATATAGATCGTTAGAACGCTGATATTGCCCGTTATTAGACAGATAATCAGCATAGTTACGCAGAAATTCACATGCCATGGCCGTATCACCATGCTCGGTAGCCAGTCGGACGCTCTGGGCATAAAAGTATTCCGACTGTGGATAGCCCATTAATGAAAGGTTTAATCCAATCTTATAGTTCAATATGGCTTCCTCCCGTTTTGACGAATTATATGCCAAGGCTCTCTTTAGCACCTCGGTAGCACTTTCATATGCTTTTTGACGCTCCAATAAGCCAGCCTGTACAGCCATCAGCTTTACGCGTTTTGCAGAATCGGCAATTTCAGCAATTCCTTTGTCGAGGACATTAATTGCATCAGCTCGCTTACCTGTCCAGTCCAGATACGATGCTTCCAGAAGATAACTGTCTGCTTGTTTGTCCTGATCATTTCTGTAAAATGCAATAGCATGAGGCAACTGTTCATCCTCGGCCAAGGACATTCCTAACACTTTATGTGCCATAGCTCGGTTCCAGACCAGGTGTAACCGTTCTTCCTTATCCAAGCCACCAGCGTTTTCTAACGAGTCCAATATTGTTAAGGCTCTCTCCGGGTTTACCGTAAGCATTTTATCGCTTAACTCCAGAGTCCTTTCTTTCGACGAATGGCATGACGTTAATAGTACCGCTATCAATATCATTATATATTTTAATCTTTTATACATAAATATCTCATTAATACACAGGGGTTATGTTAAAGATGCAAATGTATATAAAAAACAAATTTTTCTCCTTAATATAAACAAGATTCTTCTGCCATCTCATAAATAAGCACCCTAGATTTCTCCTTTATCATTTAAAAGACCAACCCGCACCACTGCAATGCAAAACTCACGTTATTGCAAAGACAAAAGTTTACTATTACTATGATAAACTCAAACCATAACGACAAAAACCCGCATCAGCAACCATGCTTCACCTAAGAATTAGGGGGAAATTCCCCAAATCCCTATACGATTTAGGGATTTTCCTACCCAAGGATAGGATTTTTCTTTTCTTTATGTAATTTTCCCGTCATACTTTTGTAACGTCCAAGGAAGAGATAAGTCTTCCACTAAATACGGCAAAAATGAAAAAGTACATTTACAACAACGCAATACGGATATGGATGCTGCTGGTTGCAGTGCTGGCACTCTCATCCTGCCACGTGGAAATACACGATGATCCGTACGACCCTACCCACCATTTGTGCAGTTATGTATGGCACGACAGCTGGCGTGAGGACAGATATACCGACGGACATCAGGAACTGCGATTCTTTCCGGACGGAACAGGTATAGACGACCTTTGGTTTGAAGATGAGTGGGGAGATGTGTTTCAGAGTAGCAGTGTACGTTTTTACTGGTCATGGAGAGGCTCAACCATTCGTATGGAATATCCCGACGGAGCTTCTTCTTTCTTCGATAATGTACGATTGGATCACAACTGGCTAGAAGGTTACCTGAATGATACTTGGGTAGATTTTGAAGGATATTAAGGCTATAAATTTTAAATGAAAAGACTTTTCATATAACTGTCTTCAATAATAGATAATTAATTTTTAGTTTGCGCGTGAGACGCCCTTGGCAATTCAGTTTGCCGAGGGCGTTCTCTTTTTTTACGCCATTAATTTTCTACCGCCAGCGACTCTACAAAACAGTCATCCTGCGAAAAAGGATACATCATTCTTTTCAGCTTCACCAGGAAACCGATTGAGGCTGCCTCGTATGCCTCGGGGTCTATCAAATCCTGCAACAGTGCGTCAATTGCCATATGAGCATTTCGCACGGCATTGTATCTATACAGCCGTGTTGCCTGAAAAGCCAGTTTCATCAGCAGCCGGTTCAGAAACATATCTGCAAGTGCCTCGCCCACATCATTAGTCAGCCGATAGGTCGCAACAAAGTAATTTACACTTGCAACAGCGGCATCAATACACTGCTTCAACGGGTCATCTGTTTCAGATAATAGTATACTCAAATCGTTATCTCTCATATTCAGGTTGTTTTGTATTTTAACGTATAATATTTATTTCCCGGCTCGTGCCGCTACCCAGATACCAGCTTCATACAGCAGACACATGGGCAGTGAAACCAGCAGCAGGGTGAAGATATCCGATGTCGGGGTGATAATGGCTGCCAGTGCCAGGCGGTAATGCCGCATCTGGGAAGCCGTCAGGATACCCATGCGCGACAACAGCCAGCACAGCACGGGCAACTCGAACACGCATCCCATAAACAGACTCATCAGCAGCAGGGTATCCATGTACGATTGCAGCGAAATCATATTCACCACTGCCTCACTGACCTGATAACTTCCCAGAAAACGGAAGGTGAGCGGAAATATCAGGTAATACGACAGGAGTGCGCCCAAGAAAAACAGCACAAAGCCGGATACCACAGAACGTACCACGCATCGCCGCTCGTTGGCATACAGCGCAGGAGCGATGAAGTGAAAGAGCTGGTAGAGCAGGTAGGGCGATACGATGAGGATTCCCATGTAGACGGATGCCTGCATGTGGATAAGGAACTGTGAAGCCAGTCCGGTATTGATGAGCTGGATATCGGATACCTGAAAGAGGGATGCTTCCGAAGAGAACCACCCTCCTACGGCTTCCAGCCAGCGGTAGGTAATGAAATCGGTGCGCTGGGGACCCAGAATCAGGTCGAAGAGCGGCTCCTTCATACAAAAGGCAGCTACACTGGCTACTACCAGCGCCACTGCCATTCGTATGAGGTAAACACGCAGCACGTCAAGGTGCTCCCAGAAACTCATTGTCTGCTTGTTTTCCTCCTCCATTTATTCTGTCTTTTCCTTTTCTGCTTTCTGTTCTGTCTTTCAGGTTTGTCGGCCGGTGCAGGATCTTCTATCCCGTTCATGCCTTCCTTAAAGCTGCGCACTCCCTTGCCTATGCCTTTCATCAGTTCCGGAATTTTCTTTCCGCCGAAGAACAGCAGGACGATGAGTACCAGAAAAATAATTTCCTGCAGCCCCAGGCCGCCTATAAATAAGATTGTATTCATATATAATATGTGTATGATTCCTGTTTGGTTAAGTATTCATGTCAGTCGCGGCAGGCAGACTTACAGCGTCTCCTGCTTGAGTTGTTCTACAAATGCATCTATGCGGTGCAGCTCTTTCGGGATGTCAATGCTCTGCGGACAGTGGGGCGAACACTGGTTACAGCCGATGCAGTGACTGGCCTGACGCAGTTTGGGTACGCTGCGGTCATAACCTACCAGATAGGCTCGGCGTGCTTCGCGGTAGTTTTCATCCTGACTGCTTTTGGGGACGTTTCCTTCGTTCACGCACTTGTTGTAATGCACCAGAATGGCCGGAATATCAATACCATACGGACAAGGCATGCAGTATTTGCAGTCGTTGCACGGAATGGTGGGATACTTCATCATGAGCTGTGCAGTCTCTTCGAGGAAGTCTTTGTCGGCCTCGATAAGCGGAACAAGCGGTGAGTAGGTACGGATATTGTCCTGCAGATGCTCCATGTAGGTCATACCGCTCAGCACGGTGAGTACCAGCTCGGGGGAACCGGCAAACCGGAAGGCCCACGATGCCACGCTTTCTTCGGGACGCTGCTGCTTGAGGCGTTCCACGATGTGCTGCGGCACTTTCGACAGACGGCCGCCCAACAGGGGCTCCATGATGATGGCCTGTATGTTCCGCTTGGCCAGCTCGCCATACAGATATTCGGCATTTACGTTGCTGCCGGTGGCATGGCGCCAGTCTACGTAGTTCAGCTGTATCTGCACAAAGTCCCAGTGGGCATAGTCGTGCAGTCCCAGTACGTAGTCGAAAACCTCGGTCGTGCCGTGGAATGAGAAACCCAGGTTACGGATGCGGCCCGCCTTGCGTTCTTCTATCAGGTAGTCCAGCATTCCGTTTTCGATGTAGCGTTCCTTGAAGGTCTGCATACCGCCGTTGCCTACTGAGTGAAGCAGGTAATAGTCGATGTAGTCAGTCTGCAAGTCTTCGAACGAGCGTTTGTACATGGCGATGGAGTTCTCGCGTGTCCAGTTCTTGAAGTTGGACAACTTGGTGGCGATAATCAGTTTTTCGCGCGGATGGCGTTTCAGGGCGATACCGGTTGCCTTTTCCGACCATCCCTGTACGTATACAGGCGACGTATCGAAGTAGTTTACACCGTGGGCAATGGCATAGTCCACCAGTTCGTTCACGGCATCCTGGTCTATCAGGTCTCCCTTGCCGTCGGGCGAAGGTACGGTAGGCCAGCGCATACAGCCGTATCCCAGCAGTGAGACTTTCTGTCCCTTGGATGAGGTACGGTAAGTCATTTTATCGGTAGGAACGGGCGAAGTAGCTGTTCCCTCTACAGAGATTTCTCCTTTTTTGCCGCCGCAACCTGTCAACACACCGGCCGATGCAGCAGCTGTGATTCCCACAATCTTAAGAAAATCCCTCCGGTTCATTCCTTTGGGATGCATATCTGTTTTATTGTCATCCATAAGTCAACTCCTCCTTCTTGTCAAATCATTTTATGTCTTTCGTGTCCTTCTACGTAGATGGCACTGAACGGCCGGGCCGGACACAGGTTCTCGCAGGCTCCGCAGCCGATGCATTTTTCGGTATCTACGACCGGAATCTTGCGTGAATCCGGCTGCTGCGGGTCGGATGCTACCATCGAGATGGCTCCCGTAGGACAGTGGCGGGCACAGTTTCCGCAATCTACATTGTCGGTCAGCACTACGCAGTTCTTCTTAATCCATACTGCATGACCAATTTGTACGGACGACTTCTCGGCCTTGTCTATCAGTCTGATGGCACCTGCCGGACATACTTCGGAGCATTTGGTACACTCGGGACGGCAGTAGCCTCTTTCGTACGACATTTCGGGCTGCATCCAGCGCGACAAGTCGGACGATGGACGGAGTACCTGATTCGGGCAGACGGAAACGCAGAGCTGACAGGCTGTACAGTGCTGACTGAAGTGACGGATGCCCTGTGCTCCCGGCGGAACAAGGGGTGTTTGTCTTTCGGGCACTTTCTTATCGGCGATGGCAGCCAGACCGCCGTCTACTTTCTTTTCCTGTGCATACAGCGTGCTGCTGGCTACTGCCAGTGCCGATGCCGACAGGAAACTGCGGCGGCCGCGGTCTACGTTTTCGGTGTTATCGGATTTTGCAGCGGTATAAGTGCCTCTTTTTACATAGTGGAGGGCGCCTTTCTTGCAGGTGTCCAGACAGTCCAGGCATACTACGCAGCGACTGTAGTCTATCTGATGCGATACGCTGTCGATGCAGGCTGCCTTACAGCGACGGGCACACAGTCCGCAACTGTTGCACTTGGTGGTATCAATTTCGGGACGGAACCACGAGAAGCGGGCAAAGAAACTCAGTACGGTACCCACGGGGCAGATGGTATTGCAGTAGGTACGTCCGTTCCGCCATGCCAGCACGACGATAATAAGCAGAAATACGACTGACATCAGCAGGGCGGGCAGACTCTTCAGCCAGACCTCTGTTTCGTAAAACTGATAACTTTCTGCCTGCTCGGCCCAGTAAGCCAGCAGGTTATTGCCCCAGGCGTATACGGGGGCTGCCAGTGCCGAAACCATTCTGCCGTACGCACTGTATGGGGCCAGCAAAACGACTACCGAACTTACTCCGGCTACCAGTGCCACTACAAAGAGTGCCAGTACGGCATAGCGCAACCATGATTTGGCAGGTGAGTAAGCATAACGGTATTTCTTTTGCCGCAGTCCCAGCCGTGCCACAACATCCTGAAACACGCCCAACGGACAGATTACCGAACAATAGATACGTCCCAGCAGCAGTGTCAGGGCAATCAGTACCACCACTACTCCTACGTTCAGGGCAAGTACAGCCGGCAGGAACTGTATCTTGGCCAGCCAGCCCAGCCATAAATGCAGGGTACCTGTAAAATCAAGGAACAACCCTGTGACCAGCAGTCCGCACAATGCCGCTGCCAGTCGCCTCCATTTACTCAACATAAAGCAAAAAAATTATTCGTTAGTTAGTTATTATTCTTCCATGCAGACCGGTATCTTCCTGTCTGATAAATGCTTGCCGCACCACACGTCCTTAGAAAGTCCCGGATTCAGACTTTTTTCTGCCCTGCAGCCGACTTGCGATACAAAAATAGCAGGAATTATTGAAAAAGCGCTCAATGAATTGGAAAATTATCTTGCTTTTTATACTTTTGCCTCCCGTCATTGAATTTTTCAAACATAATCATATCTAAAACTGTAAAATGAATTCATCAAAAGGGCATCCGAAAGGACTTTATTTACTTTTTGTAACAGAAATGTGGGAGCGTTTCAGTTACTACGGCATGCGCGCACTCTTTATGCTTTATATGGTGCAGGCATTGCTGTTCGACAAGGAGATGGCATCGCAAGTGTACGGCAGTTATACCGGACTGGTTTATCTGACTCCGCTGATTGGCGGCTATATAGCCGACCGTTACTGGGGTAACCGGCGTTCGATTGTGATTGGTGCCGTCACGATGGCTATAGGACAGTTCTTGCTGTTCCTGAGTGCCTGCTATTTTCATCACATTGAAATGGCGAAGTACCTGATGTTTTGCGGACTAGGTCTGCTGATTCTGGGTAACGGGTTCTTTAAGCCAAATATCTCTACCATGGTGGGACGACTCTATACGGCCGATGACAGCCGGAAGGATGCTGCCTTTACCATATTTTATATGGGAGTGAACGTCGGCTCTACGCTGGCTCCGCTGGTGTGTGGTCTGGTGGGAAATACCGGACATCCGGAGGACTTCAAGTGGGGTTTTCTGGCATCCAGCCTCGGTATGCTGTTGGCTGCCACGGTTTTCCAAGTGTTCAAGAACAAATACATCTGTGACCCGGAAGGTAATCCGGTGGGTATGCCGCCTGCCCGACAGGATGCCGCTGCCGGAAAAGCTCATGCAACGGCCGGTTCCGGACAGCAGAATCAGAAGCGCACCTTCCTTATGGGAGCCGGTATCGTTTTGCTCACGCTGCTTTTCTCGGTGAACTGGAGTGGCGATGCTGCTCATCTGTTTGCTGATGCCGACTGGATTGGTTCGCTGATTTACGCCACGGTGATTGTCATGCCGCTGGTCATCATCACCGACAAGTCGCTTACCCGCACAGAGCAGGTGCGCATCGGTGTGATTTATATCATTGCTTTCTTTGTAATCTTCTTTTGGGCTGCCTACGAGCAGGCCGGAGCTTCGCTTACTTTCTTTGCCGACGAACAGACCGACCGCACCATTGGCGGATGGGAAATGCCTGCAGCTTATTTCCAGTCGTTCAATCCCATTATGATTGTGACACTGGCTCCTCTGTTTGCTGCTTTCTGGTCGTTTCTGGGCCGTCATGGCATCGAACCCAGTTCACCACGCAAACAGGCCATCGGTCTTTTCCTGCTGTCTATGGGTTATCTGTTCATCGCGTTTGGTGTGAAGAATGTCGAACCGGGAGTAAAGGTGAGCATGATCTGGCTGACAGGACTATACCTTATTCATACTATGGGAGAACTTTGTCTGGCTCCTATCGGTCTGTCGCTGGTGTACAAGCTCTCTCCTGCCCGCTTCTCTTCTCTGCTGATGGGTGTCTGGTATCTCAGCACTTCGGCAGCCAACAAGTTTGCAGGCCTGCTGAGTGGCTTTTATCCTGAAAAGGGTATCAGCAAAAGCTTTATGGGGTACCCTATTGAGAATCTGTACGACTTCTTTATGTTGTTCGTCTTCATGAGTGGTACGGCCGCTGTCATCCTATTCTTGCTTTCAGGGAAGTTACAGAAGATGATGAAGGGTATCGAATAAATAATACGATACAAAAAAATCTCCTCATCTGCTCTTTCCAAGGAGTCGCAGATGAGGAGATTTTTTATAATCCGAAGAAACCGTCAGAAAGACGAGTTTCTCATAACTGCATTATTTTACGGTAAACGAGAATGCCAGAGATTCCGAACGGTTTACACCTTGAGGCAGATACACCTTCACATGCTCACCGTCTACTTCACATTTCACACGTTTACCGGTAGAAAGTAATGTTACTTTTTTCTTTGCCGGAACATTGCCTGTCCACTCGATTACAGCAGGAACTTCAGGGTCTGTTTCCTTCAAGGCATACATGGCATACATTGTTTTTCCATCTTTAGCCTGTGTAAACCAGACATTACCTTCGTTATACTTCTTGGCATTTACAGTACCGTAAATGGCCTTTCCGTTCTTATCCAACCATTTACCAATGGTCAGCACACGGTCTGCAGCTTCATCATCAATAGTACCCTGTGCAGTAGGACCAACACCCAACAGGAAGTTACCGCCTTTCGCTACCACTTCAATCAGGGTGGCCAGAATCAGTTTAGAAGACTTGTAAGTACCTTCCTTACGCCATCCCCATCCATTCATTGAATAGCAAGTTTCCCATGGAATATCCAACTGCTTGTTGGGCACTTCACCTTCCGGAGTCTGATAATTTTCAAATTCGCCTTTCACAGTACGGTCTACTACAATCAGGCCCGGCTGATTCTTTCTGGCCATAGCAGCAATCTTATCCATGTGAATGTCCTGTTTGAACTTCGGAGCGACCTGTCCGCCATCCAGCCAAAGGATGTCAATATTACCATAATCGCCGTTAGTCAACTCACCAATCTGGTTATAAGTAAACTGGCAGAATTTTTCCCAACGTTCCGGATGACGGTCTACATCGTAATTCACATTACGGTCGCGTGTGGGCCAGAAAGGCCACCAGTAATACTCGCTGTGCCAGTCGGGTTTAGAGAAATAAGCACCAATCATGAAACCTTTATTACGGAAAGCATCAAATACATGCTTAGCAACATTGGCACGCGGATCTTTTCCAAACGGGCCATTCATGATAGAGAAATCTGTTTCTTTAGTATCAAACATACAGAAACCTTCGTGATGCTTGGTTGTAAACACCATATACTTCATACCACCCTTCTGCATCAGGTCGGCCCACTTAGCAGGATCAAACTGTGTAGGATTCAGTGAGTCTTTTTGACTCCAGTACCAGCGCTTGTAATCTTCATAGTTCAGGTCCTTGCGACGGAAATTTTCAATCCAGTCTAAATCCTCGCCACAGAGTACCCACGACTCCAAGGTTCCAGGAACAGTATACAATCCCCAGTGGAAAATAACTCCATACCTCAAATCTCTCCATTGGTCCAGTTTTTTCAGAACAAGCGAGTCTGTCGGCCACACATAGCCGTCCGAACGTTTGTGACGCATCGTATTACCGTCAAACTGTGCGAAAACCGGGAACGCAAACATCAGGACCAGTCCCAAGGCCCACCATTTCATTGTGTTTTTCATTGTTTTATGTGATAATTAAATTAGGATGCATAAAAAAGACCGGCGCTCACAGCATGTGAAAAGCGCCAGCCCTCTATAAAGTAATTATGACAAACAGATTACTTAGCTACGCGCTCCAGCCATTTCAGCATAAAGAGCATGGTAAACATTGAGATGCAGCAAGCTAGTACGAATACCGTCCAAGTCATCCAGATTGGAATTGATTCGTACAGTACGGCACCGATAAACAGCAACTGGTTACCCAATGCAGTTGCACCCAGCCAGCCACCTTGCATGATTCCCTGATATTTAGGAGGAGCTACTTTTGATACGAATGAGATACCCAGCGGAGAGATATACAGCTCGGCAATTGTCAGTACCAGATAAGTAAAGATCAGTACCAGCGGAGTTACCTTAACCGGAGATGTACCTGCAGCGATGATATCTTTGTGAAGTGGCAGGTCGCTTACGTATGAACCGATAGCCATAATCACGAAACCTGTAGCTGCGATACCCATACCGATGGCAATTTTCTTCGGTGTAGAAGGCTCTTTGCCGGCAGCACGCTGACGTGCAAATACAGCCATTACCAACGGAGTAAGGAATACTACGAAGAACGGATTCAGCGACTGAAACAGTTCGGCAGTAATAGGCATGCCCATCAGGTTCAGGTCGGTATATTCTTTTGCAAAGAAAGTCAGTGTCAGAATGAGAACCAGAAGAAGATAACCACACCAAACACAGCAAACAGGGCCATGATGCGCTGTTTTACTTCCTGTGCGCTCATTTCCACGGTAGCTGCAGCCTTGTTTCCGGCAGCTTTCTGACTTGGGTCTGGGAATTTGCTCTTATTGACTACATAGATAAGCAAAGATATCAGCATGGCTACGATAGCAACACCAAATGCATAGTGAAAACCTGTTGAGAACACATTCAGATAGCTGTTTGCAAAAGCAGTCAGATCGGTTGCAGTGCCGTTGCTCACTTCAGCAGCCAGTTTCTGGAAAGTCTCTGCAGCCTGAGGCTGTAATGTTCCGGCCAAATGTCCGTGGCACAAAGCAGGCAGATCGGCATTGTAAGCATAGCCGTTATGTGCCAGCCACCAGTTACGCACGCCCACAGCAGCCATCGGAGCGAAAATAGCACCAATGTTGATGAACATATAGAACAAAGAGAAACCAGAATCGCGCATGCTTGAATATTTCGGGTCGTCATACATCTGACCTACCAGCGCCTGCAGGTTACCCTTGAACAGACCGTTACCGAAAGCGATGACAAACAGACCTACACAAGTTACTGTCAGCATCAGCGTTTTGTTTGCTACCGGTGTTTCTGACGGAATAGCCAGCATCAGGTAACCCAATGCCATCAGTACGATACCTATCAGAATGGTACCTTTATAATTGCGGGTCTTGTCAGCAATGATACCACCCACCAGTGCAAGAATGTAAATAGAGAAATAGAAAGTAGAATAGATCAGACCTGCTTCCTTGCCACCCAGGGCAAACTTGGCCTGCAAGAAAAGCACCAGAATTGCCATCATGGTGTAGAACCCGAAGCGTTCTCCCAGGTTGGCCAGCGATGCTGCTACTAGTCCTTTAGGATGCTTGTTAAACATAAGTTAATGAAGATTTAAATTAATATTAGATATTTTGGAATGCAAATATAAAATAAATTACCAAATAAAAACAAATGCAAAGTGCAATTTAGCCGATTAAGGTCGGTATTTAACTATTTTGCCCGTTATAGTATTACTTCTGTTACGCATCCCGTATGATTATAAAATACACGGTCACCCCACAGCGCACGGAATACGGCATACTTGTCTACTCCCGAGCAATGGCATACTCCGAGCCGCTCCGGCAGGTCTTCCGACAGATAGGCTGCTATCACCTGATCTTTCTCAGATACAGCATTGTGAATATGAAAACCTCCCAGTAACAGTTTCAATGGAAGTACCGGAAACTGCCTGCGTACCCTGCGCAAGGCATTCGTGATTCCTCGGTGCGAACAGGCACTCAGCACTGCCATTCCTTCCTCGCCTTGTAGCACGACAGCCAGCTCGTCATCAAAGCAGTCGGGCTGCAATGCTCCGTTCCGCTGCACCAAAAACTGTTCGAAGTGAGTGTCCCGTTCATCTTCTACAGGCAAATCGGGAAAGACCCACAAGCCAGATACCAACTCCATGGTCTGCTCCACAAAAAGGAAACGCGACAAATCCAGTCCTTCTGTTCCCTTCACGCTCTCCCTTGAACTTCCGGTCGAATGCCTCACGCTTGCACACCACACGCGCACGGGTATTTACTTCCAGAAAAGCCTTCAGTCCCCCGCTATGGTCACTGTGCCCGTGTGAAAGTATCAGATAATCTACCCGTTGCAAGTCGGCATGCAGCAAGCGTGCATTCCGGACAAAGAGGTCGGAAGCCCCCGTATCAAACAAAACCACCGCATCGGGCAGCTCTACATAAAGACACAATCCGTGTTCTGCCTGCAACTTGCGGCCGTACACGCAGTTTTCCGTCAGTGTTGTAATCTTACATTTCATATGCTATAT
>OGMI01000580.1_pt1 | contig 14813 bp, 12 predicted proteins | sample 1573201 | NCBI WGS metagenome assembly OGMI01 (sample SAMEA2582012, study PRJEB24529) | metagenome | biome: Human gut stool | place: China | collected 2011
TGTTTACACCAATTTATTGTTGTGTTTGCATTTATTGTCTTTCTCTATTCTGTTGTTAATGTCCTTACTTATCATTTTGTACCGCTCTCTCGCGGACATAGATTATAATATCACAATTTTTATTTTTCGTCAATACTTTTTTTTATTTTTTTAAAAAAAATTTAAAGGCATTAAATAAGCCGGGTTTTGTTTATGTCAATCATTTATCTAGAACTATAATTTCTTATAGTTTCAAGCAACTTACCCTGAAAGCTGGACGAGCAGCCCTTAACCTTTCCTATTTAGTCTTGCTCCAGAGGGGGTTTACCTAGCTTTTTTAGTTCCCTAAAAAACTGGTGGTCTCTTACACCACCTTTTCACCCTTACCAAAATGGCGGTTTATTTTCTGTGGCACTTTCCTTAAAGTTACCTTTAGCAGCCGTTAGCTGCCCTCTTGCTCTGTGGAGCCCGGACTTTCCTCTCCTTAAAATTAAGCAGCGATTAACTTTAATACCTTTAAATTTATTATTTTATTATTTTTTACGACTTATTATATCCATCTCTTCTTTAAAACTTCTATGATATTTTATCATAAGCCCTCTTAATATAATAGCAAAAATTATAAAAAATGCAATACCCATTCCTATAAAAAATCCATTTTTTTTCTCTTCTATTATATCCTCTTCAACAACAATAGGTTCTTCTATTTTAATATTTTCTAGAATATTATCAACACCTGAAAGTGTTTCTACTACAAAATCTCCTACTTTTTTCTCTTTTAAGAATTTTTCATTAGCAATTAAAAGATCATTTATATTTTCTTGATATTCATCAAGTTCCATATCTTTTGTTAATTTCAATTCAACTTTATATGTATTTTCATCTTTTTTTATTAAATTTAATATAATTAATTTTTCTGCGTTTTCTACTACAAATCCTTCATCTTCTAAAAAACTATTTACATAAATTCTCACATCTCTTTTTTCAGAAATCTCATTTATCTTATTTTCTATAATAGTTTTTTCTTCATCTTTTAAAATTTCTAAGTTGTCAGTTAACTTTCCAAAAGAAAAAATACTTAATAAAAGAAAACTGATAATTACCAATCTTTTTTTCATCTCTACTCCCTACTTAGTAAGTTTTAAAAATAGGACCATCGTTATAAATTATAACATCAATATTCATTTTTTCAAAGTATGTTTTCAAAAGTTTTACAAAACATCTCTCTCCTTCAAAATGTCCTATATCTATTAAATTTAAGCCACTCTCTTTAGCATCTAAAGCTTCGTGATATCCTATATCTCCAGTAATAAATAAATCCACATCTAATTTTTTAACTTTTCTCCAATAACTCATTCCTGAACCATTGATAAAAGCAATTTTTTTTATCTCTTTTTCTTTATTTCCTATAAATTTTACATTTTCTATTTCTAATTTTGATTTTAATAAGTAGATATACTCATCAATTGAACACTTTTCTTTTAATTTATAAACTCTTCCTATTCCAGAATCTTTAAAATTTATATTTTCATCTATAATTTTTGATTCATAAATCCCTAATTCTTTTAAAAGATAAGTATTTAATCCCTCTTCTGCTGAATCTAAATTAGTATGTAAAGTATATAAATTTATCTTATTTTCAATTAATTTTATAATTTTTCTACCTAAAACTTCAGAATAATCAATTTTCTTTATTCCTTTAAAAATCATTGGATGATGTGTTATCAACATATCAACTTCATTTTTTATAGCATTATCTATAGCTTCTTCTGTTGCATCTAATGAAAGTTGAATCTTTTTTACCTCTCTTTTATTATTTCCAACTAATAAACCAACATTATCCCACTCTTCAGCTAATTCTCTTGGGAAACTTTTTTCTAACTCTTTTATAATATCTTTAGTTATCATAAAAACATCTTTCCTTCCATTGTTGAAAGAATTAATAAAGCTTGTTCGAAAATAACTTCTCCCTCTCCTTTATTTATTCCTAATTTCTCTTCTATTTCAAAAATAGAGTATCTTCTATCAACTCCAAAACCAAAATAATAGTTTAATACTTCTATTTGTCTTGTACTTAATCTATTTTTTAATGCTAAAAAATCTATAGTTCTTTCCATTAATTTTTCTCTTTTATCTATCGATTCTAAACTAGGAAGTAAGTCCTCTTCTGTTAAATATACTTCATCCTTTTCATGCTCATGTTCATGTTCCACTTTTCCAAAATTTTCTCTTTTATCTTTAAAGAAACTTTTAAATTCATTTTTTATATCCATTATTTTGTTATTTATGAATAAAACTATCTCTCTTATTATCCAATATTTTTTAAAATTATCAAAATCTCCATGTATTTCCCCTTTATAAGCTTCTATTCCCTTTATAAGCCCCATTGTCCCCTCTTGGACAACATCTAAGTAGGCTACACCCTCTCTTAAGTAATTAAAGGCAATTGAAGCCACAACAGGTAGATTTTGGACTATAAAATCATCTCCCTCAAGCTCCTCTTTAGGAATTATACTTGAAACTTCCTCAAGGTAATCCATGACACTCTCTTCTCCTAAAGTATCTAAATCTTCATCTTCTAATTCTTTTAATCCCAATTTTGAATAATCTAAAACTAGTTCTTTTTTGGCATTTTCATTTAAAAACTCTAAAAACATCTCATCATCATAATATTTTTTTAAGATATCTTTTTCAAAATCCATTACATTTATTTTTTCCATAGTATTAAACTCCTTTTAACAAATCTAAAAAGAGGCTGATTATTTGATATTCTTTTTTCAGCCTCTCAGTATAATATTAAACTTTAAAATCCTCTAATTTTTTTCTTCTACTAGGATGTCTTAATTTTCTTAAAGCTTTAACTTCAATTTGTCTTATTCTCTCTCTAGTTACTTTGAATATTTTTCCTACTTCTTCTAGAGTTTTTGGAGAACCATCATCAAGACCATATCTATATCTTAAAACTTTTTCTTCTCTGCTACTTAAACTATTTAAAACACCATCTAATTGTTCTCTTAATAGAGATCTATTTGTTAATTCATATGGATTTAACATTTTGTTATCTTCAACGAAATCTCCTAATTCACTATCTTCTTCACTTCCTACTGGTGTTTCTAATGAAATTGGATCTTGGTTCATCTCTTGAATAGCTTTAACTTTTTCAATTTCCATTCCAAGTCTTTCAGCTAGCACTTCAGGAGTTGCATCTTTTCCTGTTTCTTGTAGATAGATTCTAGCTTCTTTTTTAATTTTGTTAATAGTTTCTATCATATGAACAGGTATTCTGATTGTTCTACCTTGATCTGCAATAGCTCTAGTTATAGCTTGTCTTATCCACCAAGTAGCATATGTTGAAAATTTATATCCTTTAGTATACTCAAATTTTTCAACTGCTTTCATAAGTCCTATGTTTCCTTCTTGAATTAAATCAAGTAGTTTTAAACCTCTATTAGTATGTTTTTTAGCTATACTAACAACTAGTCTTAAGTTTGCTTCTATAAGTTGTTGACTAGCCCATTCGTCTCCTTCAAGGGCTCTTTTTGCATACTCTAACTCTTCATCGTGACTTAATAAAGGGATTTGTCCTATTTCACGTAAGTACATTTTTATTGGCTCATCAACTTTCATATCTCCTGAAAGTGTAAAAAGATCATCGCTTATATAGTCATCATCACTTATATCTTCTAAATCATCAGGATTAAAATGATCAAAATCATCATCAAAGTCATCTAATTTTCCATCTAGGACATCATCAAAATCATCTTCATCAAAATCATCTTTTTCAAATATATCTATATCATCATCTTTGAAGTCATCAAATTTATCCTCTTCAACAACTTCCTCTTCAAATTCTTTTTCTTTCTCTTTTTTCTTAGTAGTTTTCTTAGGGGCTACCTCTTTTGTTTTCTTTGTTTTTGTAGCCTTTGCGAGTTTTTTACTCTTTTCGATATCTTCTTGTCTTACTATCTCAATTCCTTGATCCATCATCCCTGTAATCAATTGTTCTATCTTTTCTACTGGAAAATCATCTTTTAAACCATCATTGATCTCTTCATAAGTGATACACTTATTTTCCATAGCTTTTCTAACTAAGGCAAGAACTTTTTCGTTTTTTATAAACTCTCTCATTATTTGAGCCTCCTCTAAATAACCTATAGATTAATTAATAATTTTCTAAATTCACTATACGTTTCCTGTATTTTAACAAAATCAACAATTTTATTTAAATTTATTTCTAATTGTTTTATCTTATTTGTTAAAATAAGCCCTGAAACCAAATCCATCTCTTTTGCTTTTCTATAACTTTCTTCCATTTCCTGTTTAAACCAAGATAAAAAAGTCTCTTTCAACAATTCCTCTATCTTCTTTTCATCAGAACCATCCTCTATTAAAGAACAGATGAGTAATTTCCATTCCTCTAATTCATCACTACTTAACTCTATCTTCTCTGAAAAATTAAAAATAATATTCTCATCTACATTTTGGTTCAAATATTCAAACACTTTTAAAGTAAGTGATCCTCTAACTTTTTTATCTTTAAAATATTCAAAGTACTCTTTTCTAACTAAAATTAAAAATAAAGTATCCCTTTCTACTCTATTTATAATTTCCTCTTTTTTCCCTATATTTATATTTACTAAATCTTCATCGAATTTCCTTGATTTTTTTCTATTTTTATCTATTAAAATCTCTTTTAATATCTCTTTATCTATATTTAATTCTTTTGATAATCTATCCAAATACAAAGTTTTTTCTAGTTCACTCTCTACACATTGGAAAAAATCTTTAAATCTATTTACAAAATTTTGTTTGGACATCATATTGCTAAAATCATACTCTTTAGAATAATATCTAAAAAGAAAATCAAATATTTCTATGGAGTTTTTTACACACTTTAAAAAGCTTTCTTTTCCATATTCTTTTAAGTATTCATCAGGGTCTTTTGCTCCCTCTAGTTGCAAGACTCTAATATTAAATCCTAAGCTTTTTAATATTAATCCAGCTCTTTCTGTAGCTGCTTGTCCTGGCAAATCTGAGTCAAAAGATAAAAGTATATTTGAAGTATATCTTTTAAGAATTACTCCTTGTTCCTCTGTTAAGGCTGTTCCTAAAGGTGCTAATGCAACATCAAATCCATATAAATTCGCTGAAAGAACATCCATATATCCTTCCATTAAAATAGCATAGTTTTTCTTTCTTATTATTCCACTTCGCTCTAATCCATAAAGATTTTTTCCTTTTTTAAAGATTGGAGTGTCTGGAGAGTTTATATATTTAGGTATCTCTTTATCCTTTTCTAAAGTTCTACCTCCAAAAGCTATAACTTCTCCCTTTACTGAATAAATAGGAAAGATTATCCTATTTCTAAAGGCATCATAGTTATTTCCATTTTCTCCCTCTTTTACCAATCCTAAAGTTATTAAATCTTTACTTTCATATCCTTTTCCTATGAGGTAATCATTTAATTCACTCCATTTATTAGAGGCAAAACCTAAACCATTTTCTTTTATCATTTTAGGATTTAGCTGTCTTTTAGCAAGATAATCTAAAGCTATTCTACCTTGATTTGAAAAAATATTATCCTTATAAAAATTATAAGCATTCTCCATAATTTCATAATATTTCTTATAAATTTCTTGATTTTTAAAATTTGATTTTACTCCTGTTATTGGAATATTATATTTTTTAGAAAGCTCCTCTATAGCTTCACCAAAACTTATTTTCTTATACTGTGAGTAAAAAGATACTGGATTTCCTCCTGCACCACATACGAAACATTTACATATATTTTTACTGGGACTTACCATAAAAGAAGGAGTAGTATCTGGATGAAAAGGACATAATCCTTTATAATTAGCCCCTGTTTTTTTTAATTCTACAAACTCACCTACTACCTCTTCTATCTTTAAAGAATCAATGAGTAGGTCTATATCTTCTGATTTATATTTCATTTTAGACCTCCTCTTCTATTTTCATACAAAAGTGTTATGTATTCAGTTCTATAGTATAATACATTTTCCAAAATAAAGCAAATAAAAAATTAACAAAAAAGAGAGTAACCAATCTAGGTCATTCTCTTTTTTGTTATAAGCTTAAATATATTTCTTCATTTCCTCTTGAGCTTTACTATTTAAGTAGTCCTCTTTTACTCTCTCTTTTACATCTTTAAATTCAGCTTTTTTATATTTTGTATCTTCAACTTTATGGAAGATATATATTTTATCTTCAACTGTTAAATTTTCAACTTTATCTAAAGGTGCATCTAATATTGTTTTGGCTAAGACCTCATTGTACCCTAATCCTGAAATATAACCAGCATTATTTATTTTAAAAGTATTACTTTGAACAATATCTTTTCTCTCATTAGCTAAATTATTAAAAGAAACTTCTTTATTTTCTAATTTAGCCATTAAAGTTTTTATCTCTTCTCCCTTAGCAATCTTAGTTTCCATTGAAACTTTTGGAACTACAAGAATATGACTTGCTTTTGCTCTCTCTTCTTTATCATTTCTATCTTCTATTAAAATTAAATGATATCCAAATATAGTTTCTACAGGAGTTGGATAAACTTTTCCAACCTCTCCTTCAAAGACAGCTTTTTGGAAAGGTTCAACCATATCCCCTTTAGAGAACCATCCTAATTCTCCACCATTTCCAGCACTTGGTCCATTTGAATACTCCTTAGCTTTTTCTTTAAAGTTTTCTGGAGTAAGAGAAAGTAAAATTTCTTCAGCTTCTTTTTTAGCAATCTCTTTATCTGCACTCGAAGGCTCTATTTGAACTACAGCTATCTCAGCTTGAGCACTTGGGAAAACATCATATTTTAAACTATTATTTTTAAAATATGTTTGTAATTCAGAATCTGTTGGTTTTATTGATTCTTTGATATTTTTAAATAGCTCTTGTTGATAATATTCAAGTTTATAGTCAACAGGAAGATTTTCATCTACCTTTATTCCTCTTTTTATAGCTTCCTTCGCTAGATTTATTTGTTCTTCATACTGTTTTTTAGCTGCTAATTCAGCTTCTTCTTTATTTCCATTAGTTGCATATAAGTTATTTAAAACTCTTTTAGCTAAATCTACATTTGTTACTTTAAATCCATCTTTTTCTATCTCAACTTTTTCAACTAATTCTACATATTCTGGAGCTACATTTTCTATTTTTATATTATTTTTATTTTTCTCTAATAGAATTAAATACTCTTCCATTCCTTTTTTCTCTTTAATTCTATTAATTATCTCTTCTTTTACCTCTTCTAGTGATTTTTCATTGTATAGAGTATATTTTCCATCTTCATAGTTTTTAAGAATCTCTTCTTCAGTTGGAACTATTCCCTCTTTAATCTTCTCAAACATTTTTTCTATTAAGATGCTATTTTTTATCTCTATTTTGAAAGTTTTTGTAGTATATCCTTGAGCTGCTAACATTCTTTTAAATTGCTCTTTATTTCCAATAGAATTTTCTATAGCTTCATATTGAGAACTTACCTCTTTACTAGGTACTTTTATATTTAAGTTGTCAGCTATCTCTAAAGCTATATTTCTATTTATAACATCATCAAAGGCTATTACTTCTACTAAATCTTTATCAACTCTATCTCCTAAAAATCTTGAATATCCTTGAGATAAATTATTTTTTGCTTTTTCAATATCAATTTTAGATATCTTATTTCCATTTAATTTTAGAGCATATATATTAGTTCTATCATATGAACTTCTCATATTCATATATGCAAGCATTGCAGATGATAATATAAATAATATTGTAATGAACCAGATAAATGGTTTTATATGTTTACGAAATTTTCTTATTGCCATATTTTTTATTCAGCTAGAGCTGTCCCCTTTCTTAATGTTAAGCCTTTATGTTCATATATCTTATTTAAAATCTAATCCATATTTTCTAATTTTTTCATAAAGTGTAGTTCTTCCTATTCCTAATAACTTAGAAGTTTCTTGCTTATTCCATCTTGTTTTTTGTAAAGCTATTGCAATTACAACTTTTTCAACATCAGCAAGACTATAGATCTCTTGTTCTAAGATATCTTTTAAAGGTCCTACTCCAACTACTGTTTTATTTTCAACAGTATCTGATTTCATTTTTATTTCAAGTGGTAAATCTTCAACATCAATTACTTTATCTGTAGATAGTATTACCATTCTCTCTATCATATTTTTTAATTCTCTAATATTTCCTGGATATGAATATTCCATTAAATATTTCATAGCCTCTCCAGAAATTACAGGAGTATCTCTATGTAACTCTCTTACAACTTTATTTAAGAAGTAGTTAGCTAATAATGGGATATCCTCTTTTCTCTCTCTTAAAGGTGGAACTTCAATTGGGAAAGCTGTTAATCTGTGGTATAGATCTTTTCTGAATCTTCCCTTTTCAGTTTCATCTTTAAGATCTCTATTACTTGAAGCAATAAATCTTACATCTACTCTTCTAGTTTTGTTTCCACCAACTCTTTTTAACTCTCCATATTCAATAACTTTTAAAAGTTTAGCTTGGCATTTAATATCCATAGCAGAGATATCATCTAAGAATATAGTTCCTCCATCTGCTTCTTCTAAAAGTCCTCTTTTACTTGAGTTAGCTCCAGTAAAAGCTCCTCTTTCATATCCAAATAACTCTCTTTCCATAGTTTCTTCTGGAAGAGAAGCACAGCTTACAACTATATAGTTATTCTTTCTTCTGTCACTTTTCTTATAGATCTCTTTAGCAACAATCTCTTTACCTAATCCATTTTCTCCAGTAATTAAAACTGCTAAATCACTTTCAGCAACTTTTTCAACTAGATTTTTTACATCTTTTATTCTTGAAGATTGTCCTACTATTTCACTCTCTTCCTCAAGACTAGCTAATTTTTCCTCTAATTTTCTTTTTTCTTTTAACATCTCAAGATTTTTTAAAGCAGGTAGTATAATTCTATTCATCTCTTTTAACTCTACAGGTTTTACTAAATAGTTATAGATATCTGCATTTTTTAACTCTTGGATAGCTTCTTCTGTTTCATCTTCTAATAGTCCAACTATTACAAAATCTTTTCCTAATCCACTTAATTTTCTTTTAGCTTCAGCAAAATTAAACCAAGTTAAATACTCATCTAAAAGAATAATATCAAAATCCCTCTCTCTTAACATATCTAAAGCATCTAATAAGTTATTAAAAGTAATTATTTCATAATGTTCTGCTAATTCTTTTCTTATTTGTTTTAAAGTCTCTTTTCTCTCTGAAATTGCTAAAATAGCATTTTTCATATTTTACCTCCATCTCTTTTTTATAAATAAACGTATTTTTTGATTCTATCTTATACATGTATTATAATAGATAATTTGTATTTTTTCAAGACTATTTTTTTTATTTTGTACATTTGCTCAATTTTAGTTCAATTCAAAATTATTTTATTATATTAAAAATATCATTTGTTGTAATAAAAATAATTAATCCAAATAAAATTAACATTCCTGCTGTATGAATTCTCTCTTCAACTTTTTTATTTACTCTCACACCTATCATTTCTAAAAGAACAAAAATGATTCTTCCACCATCTAAAGCAGGTAAAGGTAATAAATTTAATACCCCTATATTTACTGAAAGAAGAGCCATTAACCAAAATACTATACTTGCTCCCTCTTTAGAAGCTTCTCCTACAACTTTTATTATTCCTATTGGACCACTTATTTCATCCCTTTTTACTTTACCAGTAATCATCATCTTCAATCCAGTAAGTGTATCTTCAACTATTCTTACACCACTTTTTATACTTAATTTTGAAGCTTCTAGTATACTAAATTTCTCTATTGAATACTCTGGTAAAACACCTAACATCTTTCTATCTGAATTAGGGTCTAAAGTTAAAGGAACTATAATATCTTTTATCTCTCCAGCTCTCTCAATTTTCATTTGAACTTCTTCATTTTCATTTTTTAATTTTAAATTTTTTCCTATATCATTCCAATGTTCTATTTTAATTCCTTCAATTTCAAGAACTTTATCCTTTTTTTGAAGATATTCATAGGCTTTTGCCTCTTTAAATATATCTCCAATAATAGGCTTTTCACTTGGAATATACTTACCATTACTATATATTGAAGAAAACATTATTATAAAAGCTAATAAAAAGTTCATAAATACACCAGCTATTAATACTATAAATCTAGCATATGCTGGTTTTGAATTAAAACCATCTTCTACTTTACTATCAACTTCCATTCCTTCAATATTTACATATCCACCTATAGGGATAGCTCTAAAAGAATAAGTTGTCTTTACAGTATCATATGAATATACTTGAGGACCCATTCCAATAGAAAATTCACTAACTGGCATTTTAAAAAATTTAGCTGTTAAAAAATGTCCTAGTTCATGAATAAAAATAATTATTCCTAATACTAAAATAGCTATTAGTATTTCCATATCTCCTCCATCTATTTTATTATATTCTGTACAATTGAATATATTTCATCATTTATCTCTTCTATTGTTTTTAATCTTTCATTTTCTACACATTTAATCTCTTGCCAATTATATTGCTTTGCTATATTACAAGCATTGATATAAGATTCTTTTAAATAGTTTAAATCTTGCTCATGAATATCTTTTTTCTCTTCTCCAGTTATCTTATTTTTTCTTTCTGCCATAAGTTTTGCAGCCATTTCAACTGGCATATTTAAAAATATTACAATATCAGGTCTAGGTATTCCTATCTTCTCATACTCTAAGTCTTCAAGCCAATTTAGATACTCATTTTTTTCTTTATCCTCTTTAATTTTAGAAGCTTGATGTACCATATTTGAAGTAGTATATCTATCTGTTATTATAATTCCATCTTCATTATAAAATTTTTCCCAATCCATTTTATAAGAAGCATATCTATCTATAGCAAACATTGTTGACACTGGATAAGGATTTACATCTAAAGCTTTATTTCCAAAAGCTCCAGCTAAATACATCTTTACAGGCTCACAAGCTGGATTATCATAATTAGGAAAAGATAATTTTCTTACCTTTTTATTTTCCTTTAATAGTCTTTCAAATATTTTTTTACTTTGAGTTTCCTTTCCACTTGAATCAGTTCCCTCTATAACTATAATTTTTCCCATTTTTTTACCTCGCATAATGTAAATATACCCATTCTCTTGTTTCTTTATCCACTTTTTTTATTATCTCTACTCCATCTATTTCTAATGGAATATGTCTTTCCATAGCTCTTTCTATTATTTCATAAATTGTTAAAAACTTTATTTTTCCTTTTAAAAATAGTTCTACTGCTACTTCATTTGCTGCATTTAGAACTGCTGGCATAGTTTTTCCTATTCTTCCAGCTTTAAAAGCTAAACTTATTCCCTTAAATGTTTCATGGTCTGGTTTTTCAAAAGTTAAAGTTGAAAATTTAGTAAAATCTAAAGGCTCTAAAGCTAAACTTTCCATTCTATCAGGATAAGTAAAAGCATACTGAATAGGTAACTTCATATCTGGAGCACCTAATTGAGCTATCACAGCTCTATCTTTAAACTCTACCATAGAATGAATTACACTTTGAGGATGAACCAATACTTCTATATCTTCATATGAAACACCAAAAAGTTCATGGGCCTCTATTACTTCTAATCCTTTATTTACAAGAGTAGATGAGTCGATAGTTATTTTTTTCCCCATAGACCAATTAGGATGTTTTAAAGCTTGTTCAACACTTACATCTTTTAATTCCTCTATTTTTTTCCCTCTAAAAGTTCCTCCACTTGCAGTAATTATAATCTTTCTTACTTCATCTTTTTTTCCACCTAACATCGATTGAAAGATGGCTGAATGTTCACTGTCAACAGGAACTATCTCCGCCTTTGGATTTTCTTTTAATAATCTATTTATATATGGTCCTGCTGCTACCATTGTTTCTTTATTAGCTAGAGCTATTCTCTTTCCTTTTTTTATTCCTTCAACTGTTGCCTCTATTCCAACAGCTCCACTTACTGCAGTAAGAAGAATATCATACTCCTCTTTTGTTGCTAAATTTTTAAGTCCCTCATCTCCAAAATAAACTTCTACTTCAGGAAATCTCTCTTTTATAATATGATATCCTTCATCACTTCCTGTAGAAACATATTTAGGTTTAAACTCTTCAATCTGCTCCATTAAAAGTTTATAATTTTTATGTCCACTTATTCCTATTACTTGAAATTTATCCTTTGCCTTTCTAATAACTTCTAAAGCATTTGTTCCAATACTTCCAGTTGAACCTAATATTATTATTTTTTTCATATTTTCCTCCTAGAAAAAAATTGGGCGAGTTTTTTTCTCACCCTAAATATTACTATAATATAATAAATTTTAATAAATAATACATCACTGGTGCAACAAAAATCATGCTATCAAATCTATCTAATATTCCACCATGACCTCTTAATATAGTTCCAGAATCTTTTACTTTAAACTCCCTCTTAAACATAGATTCTCCTAGATCTCCTATCTGAGCTACAGCACTTATAAATCCACCTAAGATCACTACATTTATAAATGGTATTCCTCCTTGAACTAAATTAAAATATTTATCTAATAAGAATAGAGATAAAATTGTAAAAATTGTTCCTCCAATTGATCCCTCTATTGACTTTTTAGGACTAATGCTATTAAATCCTCTACTAAAAATCTTTCTTCCTATTGCCATTCCTACAAAATAAGCAAAACTATCACATACCCATACCATTATTTGAGCAGTTAAAAGCCATTTTCCACCATTTGGTAATAAACTTATTAAAAGAATATGTGAAAAAAGTACTCCTACATATATAGCTCCTAATACAGTTTCTCCTAAATCAATACTCGCTTCTTCCACTCTATTTTGAATTACTCTAACACTTATTGCTACTAGAGTACATATAGCAATAATTCCCTCTATTCCTAAAGATATTTTATTTAACTCTTTAAAAAATAAAACATTTGGAATAATTAATGCCATAAGTATTCCAAGTAATTTATGTGGCTTTTTTCCTCCAATTTCAGCCATTTGATAAAATTCATAAACTCCCATTCCTACTATAATATTTGTAAAAATAAGTAATGGAAATCCTCCAAAATACAATACCCATATTAAAATGGGAATTCCTATTAGAGCTACAATTATTCTACTTAACATTATTTAACTCCTCCAAAACGTCTATCTCTTTTTTCATAACTTTCTATTGCTTTATCTAATTCCTTTTCATCAAAATCAGGCCATAAAGTATCTGTAATATAAATTTCAGAATAAGCTATTTGCCATAATAGGAAATTTGAAATTCTTAATTCTCCACTTGTTCTTATAAGAAGTTCTGGATCAGGAATATCATTGTATAAATATTTAGAAAACTCTACCTCATCAATCGAAGTTTTTCCTGACTTTAAAATTTTATTCACAGCATCAATTATCTCTGCTCTACCACCATAGTTAAAAGCTATATTAAATGTCAGTCCACTATTATTTTTACTTTTTTCTTGAAGTTTATCAATAGCTTCTAAAAGAGAATCACTTACATTCTCTCTTCTTCCAGATACCATAAATCTAATATTATTTTCCATAATATTCTTTTCTTCATTTTTTATATAACTTTTAAAAAGAAACATTAAAGCACTTACTTCCTCTTGGCTTCTCTTCCAATTCTCTGTAGAAAAAGCATAAACTGTTAAATATTTAATTCCTAATTTAGCAGCATGAGTTATTATTTTCCTAAGAGCTGCTGCCCCTTCTTTGTGTCCAAAAGTTCTTGGCAATCCTCTTTTTTTTGCCCATCTTCCATTTCCATCCATAATTATAGCTATATGATTTGGCACTTGTTTTTCCATATTTTCACCTCACTATACTTTGTAAATTGTACCATATTTACACAAATTTTTCTACTTATTTCTTTTTTTAGGACAAAAAAAGAGAAAAGAAAATCTTTTCTCTTTTTATCTTATAATTTATATTTTTCAATTTTTCTATATAAAGTAGCTATACCTATTCCTAAGCCCTTAGCACATAAATTTTTTCCTACTTTAGAAATTCCATATTTATTCAAAACTTTTTTTATCATTTCTTTTTCCATATCTTCTAATGTAGTCAAATTATTTACATTCATATCTCTTTTTTCTTTTATTTTTTTTAAACTTAGTTTTTCTCTTAATTTTTCTTTTATTTTTGGTTCAATATTTCCATCTTCATCTTGCATATTAACTAAATATTCCACAATATTCTCTAATTCTCTTATATTACCTGGCCAATTATAATTTATAAATATTTTTTTTAAATCTTCATCTATTTTTAAAGGATTTTTATCAAATATTAAACTATATTTTTTTATTAAATGCTCTAATATTAAAATAATATCCTCTTTTCTTTCTCTCAAAGGTGGCAATTCAATTTGTAATACATTTAATCTATAATACAAATCTTTTCTAAATTTTTTTTCTACAATCATTTCTTCTAAATTTGCATTAGTTGCTGCTATTATTCTAATATTTAAATCTATACTTTTATTTGAGCCTAATCTTTCTATCTTTTTTTCTTGTAATACTCTCAATAATTTTACCTGAAGTGATAAAGGCATATCACCAATCTCATCTAAAAATATTGTTCCATTATTAGCTAATTCAAATTTTCCTGCTCTTCCTTCATTAATAGCACCACTAAATGCTCCTCTTACATATCCAAATAATTCACTTTCTAATAGACTTTCTGGAATAGCTCCACAATTTATAGCTACAAAAGGAAAATTTGAACGTAAACTATTGCTATGTATTGCTCTAGCTACTAATTCTTTTCCTGTTCCACTTTCTCCTACAATTAAAATTGTAGAAAGACTATCTGACAC
>OGMI01000581.1_pt1 | contig 14667 bp, 14 predicted proteins | sample 1573201 | NCBI WGS metagenome assembly OGMI01 (sample SAMEA2582012, study PRJEB24529) | metagenome | biome: Human gut stool | place: China | collected 2011
TTATTGACAAACTTTTCAAAGAACTCATTTTATTTACTGCCAGAGCCGCTTAGGCGTGGCGAATTTTTAACGAACTATTGATTAATGTAAGATTAAAAAATATAGTATAGAATGTTTGTACTCCTAAAATCCAGCATAATATCATTATAATTAATATACTAACTTTGAAATAGATATTTTGTTTTAATATTGATTGATACAAATTAATGTAGTGTCCTCCAGTAAAGAAGAAATAGTATTGGAGAATATGGCTAAGTTCCCAAGGTAGGGTTATTCCTTTTTTACTTAAATATATATATATGCCATGCATAAATATGGCGGCTATAAAATGATACTTAGGTGAAACTCTGAATCTAAAGAATGTGAATGACAATAAGAAGTAAATGAATAATACTTCAATGAACCATAAATGTCCATCAATATCATTATGTAATCCTAATGTTTTAAGCCATACGCAAATTGTTGTAATTATAGCCAAAGGGATGCAAAGTCTGTCGAACTTTCTCCATATGGCTTGTCGTATGTTCATGTAAGAATTAATCCTGCTATACAATAAAATACCACTTATCATGAAAAATGTAGGTAGCATTGTATCAGAAAGGAGATGGAGGAAAAAAATAGAAATATATTTGCCAACAGGATATTTTTCAACATAGCCATTCCAATTCCACGCATAATATGGGCATGCACAGTGATATAAGACTATCACTAATGTTGATATTATTCGAAGATTAGCAAGTGTATTTGATATCTTAAGCATATTTGATTCATCATTCATGTAATAATGAAAGCATTTTATTTTTTAAAGAGTAAAATTTTCTTATCAATATATATATATATTGCCAGTAATAGTTAAAGCCATAAGTCTGCTTAATATTTTCTTTTGAATATGAATGACAACCTTCGCATATGAATCGTCCCATTTGTACCTTTTGCCAGAATGTTTTCTCTTTAAAATTCATATTAAAGATAAAATCTTTCTCCGTGTCATGGTGTCTTGTTTTGCTTAGTTCTGAGAATTCTTCATGATGGATTAGAACTGCAGTTGGAGACATTATAATTGCTTGTTTGTTGAATAATTTTAATTCAAACTCTGCATCTTCATATCTGCACAAACTTTCATTATAAGGATTTGTCCCTAATATATTTCTCTTAAAAATGACTGCGCCTGTGGAAAATATTGCTTGTCTACTTATAGTTGCTAAAATGTAATTGTGGTAAATTACAGCCTTGTTCTTTAATTTTAAGTTGGGTAATTTTTTATCATTGTTTGATGACTGGATGTATATATTTGCAGAAGCTATATTTATATTATTGTTAGAGACTAAGTCGTAGAGATGCTTTAAATTGTTGGGTAGCATTTCATCATCAGCATCAAGAAAAATTATCCATTCTCCTTTCGCTTTGGATAATCCGTAATTGCGTGCAGAACTAACTCCCCCATTGTGCTTATAGAAGTAATTTATGCGATTATCTAATTTAGATATTTCCTTGACAATATTTGCAGAGTTATCGGTACCTCCATCATCAACTACAATGATCTCAAAATCTGAGTATGTTTGCTTTAATACACTAAGAAGTGTATTTTGTATGGCTTTTTCTTTATTGTAAAGTGGTATTATTACAGAAATCATTTTTTAAATTTATTTTTAAATGTACAGATTATATATTGGGCTTTCTCTTTGGCAATAGATCGTTCTTTTGCAGAGATACCTATAACAAAAATAGTGGATAAGGTAAATAAAAAAGATAGCGTTAAAGATAATAAATGAAATATTAAACTGTTGGGTGTAATATTTGAAATTGTATAACTTAAAATAAAGGCGATTAAAGAAACAATAGAAATAGGATAAATTACTTTTTTTAAATACTTCATTCCTGATAGGCCAATCATTTTTCTTAGCATGAATACTCTTGCAAATACTGCTATCGCATGAAATATAAAGTACACGTAAAATGCTGCTATAGGGGCTTCTCCAATTGATAGAACAAACCAAGAAAAAGGTAAAACAGAGAGTAGAACTATGGATTCTATAATTTGGAATTTTCTTATTTTACCTGTTGCTTGTGCTGCTGTGACTAGAGGGCTTGCCAAGATATTAGTAGCTGCAGTAAGAAGAGATATTTTTAGAAAATCGATTGTGTTAGCGGGAATTTGCTTTAGCCAAACTTCTAATAAAAATGGAGTCTCAATAATTACAGGAATTACTATAATGATGAAAAGATAAAATGAATAACGAGAACTTGTGAAAATTAATTTATGCATGTAGTCAATATTACCAGCTGCATAAGATTTAAATATTTGAGGATTTACTGCAACTTGAAAGTTAGAAGTAAACTTTCCAACCATTCCTAACACTTGTCCAGCAATTCCTTTAGCGGCATTGACGACAGGCCCAAAAAATTGATTTAAAATTATACTATGACCTTGTTGCATAACTAAAGCTCCACCAGATCCAATTAAATTCCATAAAGCAAATGTCCCCATTTCTTTCATTAGTTCCTTGTTATAACCAAAATGAAGTTTTACTTCAGAAAAACTTTTATTGCAATATACCATATAGATACTTTGAATTATGGTCTGTACTAGCATACTACATGCTGCATATACTTTTAATTTATCATATGGTAGTATTAATATGACATAAACACTAATTAGTTTTAATAATGTATCTATTATTGAAATATAAGCATAAGCTGACATCTTCTCATGTGCAATAATGCATGCATTAAATGGTACGCTCATTATGCTTATTATTAATGAAAAAAGAGAGAATTGAAAAACCCATATTGCGGCTTCTAATCTAGCTGGGGGTAATACTAATTTATTGTATACAAACCAAATACCTGCCGTTTCACTTATAATTATAATTCCCAATGAAAGTATGGCATGTAAGCTAAGTGAGATACCGAATACTTTTTTTAGGCGTTGCGTGTTTTGTCTTCCTAACTCGAAGGTTATATGTCTTGTGGTGGAAGTGGATAAAGCTCCTATAAAAGACCACATAATAGCAGTAACCCCCCCCACAATGTTATATATACCATAGTCTTCTACTCCTAGAATATTGAGTAACATGCGGGATGTGTATAAACTAATCCACATTGTTACCGCCATCCTGCAATATAATAGTAACGTGTTTTTAGCTATTTTATTATTTTCAGAATTCACGATTAAGTTATTATGTTTTATATTATTCTATGAATTTATTTGTTTTGGATATGTCCTTTCTTGTAGATATGGCTACTTTAAATTGTTCTGATGGCTTTCCACATCCTATAATTATAATAGGTATTTCATACTCGGGTATTCCCCATTGTGTGAGTTGTTTTAATTTATTGGCATGAAATCCACATGATAATGGGATACTTCCAACTCCTACAAAATGTAGAGAGTTAATGAGGTTTTGCGCATACATACCTCCATCAATGTACGCTTGAAAAATTTCATACTCTAAAAATGCATTTAAACTTGCCGTTATGATAATACAACAAGGTATGTCTTTTTCAAACCCTCTTGCTCCACCTTGCCAGTGTAAAATCTCTTGGCATTTATTTTTATTAAATATATACGTTTTCCAGCCTTGCCTATTGCATGCAGATGGCGTTCTTGAGGCTAGTCTTAACGCCTTTTCCAATTCCTCTTTTGTTGGTTCTGATGTAAAGTATCGAATTGAGTGTCTGCTATAAAGGAGAGATGCAAAATCCATTTGTGCAGCGCATTCTATTTCAGTTCGTGTTACATTTTTTATTCCTGCTTTAATTGGAGAATATGGTTTGATTTGCGATTTTAATGATTTGAATAGATTTTCAATTATTGATATATCTTGATTAGAATTCTTGTGTGTATATTCTATGTATTCTTCTATTGTTGAGAGAGGATATTCTAAAAAGTCATCATGTTCATTATAATATGTTATATAATACTTGTTTAAACGATTTAATAAATTTATAACTTTTTCAATCCCAAATCCATCCTTCGGATTTTTCATAGACATCCCTTTTTCAATTATATGATTTTCTCGCAATATTGTATATTGCATTTTATATAGGCTTTCATCGGTTTTGATAGAGGCGTTATGTTTTAGATTTTTAATTAAAAACCAATATGTATCTTTTATAATTCTATATTTGATTTTTATTTGGTTATATTGGGATTTCAATGTCATAATTTTTTATGTTTTAATAAATATGTTGTTTAGCTATCCTTTGTCAAAAGACAAATAACACTATTTCTAATTGTTTTTTTGGCCATATCCATAACCATATCCGTATTTCTTACCATAACCGTAATGCCCATAACGTCCGTATTTTCCGTATCCATAATAGGAGCCGGTTTCACGTTTATTCATATCGATGCCGTTAAGCAGCACGCAGGGGTGGGGAAGTTTGCCATTTTGCTTCAGTTCGTTAATGAGTTTGAACTCACTCTTTGAGGTGTAGCCGGATCGGCATACATACACGCTTAAATCAGCCACACGGGCAATGAGCTGGGTGTCGGTCACCATACCAATAGGGGCAGTATCCAAAATGATGTAGTCAAAGTGTTGCCTCATTCGCTCAATGGCTTCTTCCAGAGCCTGACGGGCTACCAGTTCGGTAGGGTTAGGTGGAATGTGCCCGCCCGGCAGAATGTAGAGGTTGGGCGAGATGGTAGATACCTGGCACAGGCTGCGTAAGTCGGTATGTTCGGGGTCTGCCAGGAACTGGGAGATGCCGTCTCCTTTGTGGGAAATATGGAACACCTTGTTCAGTCCGGGCTTACGGATGTCCAATCCTACAATAATAACTTTCTTTCCCATAAAGGCCAGACTGCAGGCCAAGTTACCGGCGGTAAAGCTTTTTCCTTCACCGGAAGTAGTGGAGGTGAAGAGTATTACCTTTTGTCCTTCCTGCAGCATGTATTGGATATTGGTACGAACGGAACGGAATACTTCTTCCATCAGTTCGTTGCGGTTCTCGCGTACTACAATAGCCCCCTCTGCTGTTTTTGGAGTAAGCGGGATGTCGCCTACGATGGGAAGGTTGGTAAGGCGTTCCACGTCGCCACGGGTTTGTATTTTGAATTGAAGTAAACCCAAAAGGAATATTACTCCTATAGGAAGTCCTAAACCTAATACAAGAGCAATCATATAGGTCTGCGAAGGGGTGGGGAAGAATTGACCGCCTCCCAAGGGTTCGTCAATCACGCGGGCGTTGTTGGCGGTAGAAGCCAAGGTGATGTTGTTTTCCTCACGCTTTTGCAGCAGCATCAGGTAGAGGTTGGCCTGGATTTCCTGCTGGCGCGAGATGCTGAGGTATTCTTTTTCCTGTACGGGAGCATCGCTTACCTTGCCGGCATACTTGCGGGTCTGGGCCTGCAGGGCCTGACGGTTGATAAGCAAACCCTTTTCGGCAGTCTGGATGGCGGCCATTACGCTGTTACGCATTACGTCGATGCTGGCGTTCAGGCTCTGTACGGCTGGATTGTCCTCGTGCGAAGTACGCAGCAGGCGCTTGCGTTCAATCAGCATCTGGTTGTAGTTCTGTACCACAGTGTTCAGGTCGCTGTTATTCAGTCCGATGTTGGCAGGGATTACTTCGTATTGGTTGGCCTCGTTAAGAATGTGGCTCTTCAGGTGATTAACCAGGCTGATTTGTACCTCGTTTTCAGCATAGGCACGTTCGTAACTGGCTTGTTCGCCGGCTGCCTGGCTGGCATCAGCCGTGATGTCAACCACTCCTGCCCGCTGCTTGAAGCTGGCCAACTGGCTTTCGGTGGTGCCTAATTCCTTGTTGATGATGCGAATACGTTCGTCGATAAATTCGGCGGTCTTGGCGGCTACTTCGTTCTTGTCGTTATTACCTTCTTCATTGTAGACTTCTACCAGTTTGTTCAGAAAGTCTACCCCACGGGGTACCTGGCTGCCGGTGATGGTAAGGTATGCCATCGTCGTACCTCTGCCGTTTGGCGCTACGGTGAGCCGGCTGCGGAAGGAAGCGGCGGCGCTTGTAGGCGATATGACGGTAGCCTGAATCACTTCGGGCACAGGCTGGATAGTTTGCTGGGTGGAGTCGGCTGCCGAGAAAGTGAATACACCGGCAGGAGTAGAGAATACAGCCGGCAGGCCTTCTACGGTCTTTTTCCATTCCTGTCCGTTGTGCTCTACCAGCACTTCGTGAAGCTGCTGGTTGCGGAAAGACATTTTTACCTGCGCATAGCCCATACGTTCGGCCTCTTCGGGAGTGACCCATACTTTGACGGGCGACTGTTTGTAAAGCTCGGTGTCGCGGAACTGACCGGGCACGGAGTAGCTGACATAGAGGTCGAGGGCGGTCACTACTTTCTTAATCAGGGTGCGTGAACGCAGGATTTCCAGCTCATTGTCAAAACTTTGGGTGGAAGTGGAGACAAAGCCCAAATCGGCTAAGTCGGCACCGCCTGCTCCGCCTTTGCTCTCGTTCTTAATCAGCACGGAGGAACTGACGGTGTAGAGAGGAGTCAGGGTCTTGAGGTAGAAAAAAGCGCCAATCAGGAATACAGCCACACTGCCCAGAATCCAGGGCCAGTACATCAGGAGTTTGACTAAAAAGGCTTTATAATCGAAGCCGGAAGTTTCGTTGTCTTCTTCCAGCAGGTAGTTCTTGGTTTCTTCTGCCATAGGTAAATGTCGTTATTATTTGGAAATTGCAAGTACAAGGGAGGTAATGGAAGTTACGATGCTGAGCAAGGTAATCCACATGGAGGAGTTGCTGTTAAAGGTATTGGTACGTACCTTGGCCTTGGTGGGTTTGACATAGACCACGTCGTTCTGCTGCAGATAGAAGTAGGGGGACTGGGCTACGTCGGCTTCATTCAGGTTGAGGTGATATACCCGGCGTACGCCCGTGGAGTCTTCGCGCAGTAACTGCACGTCATCGCGCACCGAGAAGAGGGTCATATCGCCAGCCTGTGCCAAGGCTTCGAAGATGGTGACTTTTTCGGCATCGGTGGTGTAGGTACCCGGTGCATTGACTTCACCCAATACGCTGAACTTGTAGTTGGAAGTACGTACCGTCACATTAGGTGTTTCTTTCAGGTAGGGCTGGAGCTTTTCGCGAATGAGAGCTTCACATTCGCGGTTGGTCAGGCCCATTACCTTGATTGTACCTAATACCGGAAAGTCAATGTAACCTTGGTTGTCCACTAGGTAAGCTAGTAGATTTGTATTACCCATACTTGATATTGAGGTGTTTCCACTATTTTTGCTTTGTCCGATTTTCCGGTAAAAAGGAGCCGAAGCTTCCGGATCAGTGGTACTTACTATGATCGTAAGCTCATCCTTGGGCATGATGCGGAAGTCATAGAGCTGTCCTTCAAGGGATTCATTGAGCACTTGTTCGTTCTGAAGGTAGAGCGATTTCTGGTAAGACGTACACCCGCTCACCAGCAGGGTGGACAACGTCAGCATACAGACTACTTTGCGTATCTTCATCTTTTCTTATGGTTTTGTTATGATCATTCTAAAGGAAATTCCCTGCGCATAGGGTGTGCTTCGCCGTTACCACTCCCAGCTATGGATTGGGGGCGGTAAACACAGCGGCCAATAATTGGCTGCAAAATTAAGCCTTATTTTTGGTTTATTCAACTTATAGAGGTTTTTTTGTCGGTGAAAAGGGTGAAAATCAATGAAAAAGTGGGCGTATCGGTGGATTTTGTAACAATTCTGGAACAATGTATGGGGTATAGGGCAGGGCGTGAGAAAAACGCAAGGGCGTTTTACCTGAAACGCAAGTGCATTTGTGATAAAACGCAAGTACGTTTTACTTCAAACGCAAGGGCGTTCGATTCGAAACGCAAGGGCGTTTTCGGGGAGTTCCGGAAAGGGAAATATGACGGGTTGTCGGGGTTGGCAGGCATTTTTATAAAATGTATATACGCGGGGTGTGGAAAAATACAACGCTTATATTTTTCCACACCTGTATATAGAGAGTTTGCAAAACCGGTGCCAACCCCGACAACCCGTCAAGTGGTGGCCCGGGGAAGGCCGGTTCTTCACTACCGTTCTGTGTCTTTTTTGTGAGGAGTTGGGATGCCTTGGCTTGATTTAATTCGCTCTAAATCAGTGGCGAGTGAGCGGAAAAAGTCGCGGAGCAGCTCATCCTGCTTCTGCGGGTCGGCGGCAAGCAGGCGGTGGTACACGGCAAGGATGCGGCCGAGGAATGTCAGATCCGTCAGGAGCCCTTTTTAACTTTTTGAAACGTGTGTGCGCTCATCGGCGCCAGTCGGCACAACTCTTGTACGGTGAGGGTACGGCCGTGCGACAGCACCTGGTGGCGCCACGCTTCCAACATCTGTCCTAGTTCAATCAATTTCGCTTGTTTCATACGCATTTTTGTTTAAAAAATAAAATTATAGTAAATTATTGGTTAAAATATTGCACACATGTGTGCAATACAAATTTGTTAATTTAACAAACTTCTGTTACATTCGTTTCGCAGTTTTGAAAAGGAAACGCAAAAATTAAAACTAAAAGGATTGCAAATTTAATAAATCATAAAATAAAACACGAGAAAATGAACAAAATGATGCTAAGTATTTTTAAGGGTTATGCCGACACGATGCCCGTGGCGGTGAGTCTTGATGAAGTGGTCCGTCTGATTCGGGAGGACAAGGTGTTGGCCGACCACACCGAAAAATACCGTTACTATCGCTCGCAGGGGCAGAAGGCGGCTGCCGGCCGGGAAAAGGCGGCCTGCCCCTGCTTTGCCGTGGCGGTGCGTTTTGAGAACGGGAAACGGAAGGCCGACATCAGCGGCTGGACGGGCCTCTCAATGGTGGACTTTGACCATCTGCCCGAAGGACAGGCGGAGGAGGTGTTCGAAAAAGTGTGTGCCGACCCGCATACCGTGCTGGCTTATACCACCATCAGCGGGCAGGGGGTGAGGGTGGTGTGCCGCTATTGCCTGGATGGAGAGACGCCCGATACCGACCGGGTGGCATGTTACAGCCGGGTGTTCCGCAGGGTGAACGAGTATTATGGGCAACTGACGGGGTGCAGTTTCGACCCTGCCTGCAAGAATGCCACGCGATTGAGCGGACTGGCGCATGACGCGCAGGTGCATTACCACGGCGGGGCGGAACCTTTCCGCTTCGACCTTTCGCGCATGAAGAAGGCGGATGAGCCGCGCAGGGGACGGGTGGAGCGTGTGGTGGCCCGTATCCGCAGGGAGCTGGAGGAGCAGGGCGTGGTGTATGCCCCGCATCATCACAACGAGTACATCATGCGCATGGGGTATCTGATGAACGAGTTCGGGCTGCCGCTGGAGCAGGCCATCGGTTGGGCGGACGGACGCTTTCCGGAATACGACGGCGACGTGGCGGCCATTTTCCGCTCGTGCTATGCCGATACGGAGGCGCACGGACGGCGGGAGGCGGAACTGTTTCGTGCGAAGAGGGAGAAGAAGGGGGAGGGACGTTCCCAGCTGGCCACGCCCCAGGAGATTGAGCAGTTTCTCGCCACGCAGGCGGAGTTCCGGAAGAACGTGATTACCGGGAAGGAGGAGATGCGGCATCCCGAGGCCGAGGAGTTTGTGGAGCTGACCGACCGCCTGGTGAACTCGCTGTGGAGCCGCATGACCAAGGAGGGGCACACGGTGCGCCTGTGCGATGTGCGCTCGGTGCTGGAGTCGGAGTTCGTGCCGGAGTTCAACCCTTTTACGGAGTATTTCCGCTCGCTGCCTCCATGGGACGGGGTGACCGACCACATCGGACGGCTGGCGGCCACGGTGCACGTGGAGGGTGACGCGAAACTGTTTGATGATTGTTTCCGCAAGTGGCTGGTGGCTGTGGTGGTGTCGCTGATGGTGAAGGAGGTGACGAACCACCAGATTCTGGTGCTGGTGGGGCGGCAGGGCTGCTACAAGACGACCTGGCTGGCGCGTCTGCTGCCGCCTGAATTGCAGCGGTATTTCTGTGTGCGCTCCAACAGCGGACGGCTGACGAAGGACGATAACCTGGCGTTGTCGGAATTTGCGCTGATTTGCCTGGAGGAGATTGATGAGCTGCGCCTGGGCGACATCAACCAGCTCAAGGCGATGGTGACTATGCCGGCGGTGAACGAGCGGAGGGCGTACGGGCACTACAAGGAGAACCGTCCGCACATTGCGAGTTTCTGCGGCACGACCAACCAGCCGGAGTTTCTGAACGACCCTACGGGAAGCCGGCGCTGGCTGCCCTTTACGGTGGTGCACATAGACGACCCTTACACGCATCCCGTGGACTATGAGGGGGTGTACGGGCAGGCCCTGATGCTGTGGAAGAAGGGATTCCGCTACTGGTTCGACGAGGAGGAAATCGCGCAGGTGAACGCACGCAACGAGCGGTTTGAGACGGCCAGCCTGGAAACGGACTTGTTGCTGGCTTTTTTCCGCGTGCCGATGCCCGGCGAGGAATGTATGTTCCTGACGGTGGGCGAGATTCTGCAGCACATCAACGGGGGCATGAAGAATCCCCTCAGTGCCGTCAAGGTGGGGCTTGCCTTGCGGAAGGCGGGATTCGAGCAGGTTCGCGTAGCGGGGAAGAGGGGGTATCGGGTGGTGATGTACACCATCGAAGAGGTGAACCGCAACCGTCGTGCCATGGGACGATTCACCGAGGCGCCGGCTGAAGAATAGTCTTCATCGACCGGTCGCCGGCTGGTGATAACATTTTGATTTTCATGTGGCTTTTTATGTTCCGAAGAAGGGAAATACCGGAAAAAACGGGTGGAAAAACTTGTGTATCCGACCGGAATTGTGTAAATTTATAGGTAACTAAAATAAAACGGAACAATGAACTACATGCAATTGAAAACGGGACCGGGAGCTGTTGCCGGGGAGGAACGGGAGGGTTTCTGCCTGAAGGCTTACCGGAAAAGTGAGTTGGCGGGCTTGTATTTTCCGCAGGCAGGTAAGAAAGGTGCCCTGCAGGGGCTGGGGCGGTGGATCAAGCAGTGTGCGGAACTGGAAAGGGAGCTGGAGCGGTCGGGCTACCAGAAAAACCGCAAGTTTTTCCTGAAATCGGAGGTGGAACTGATTGTGAGGTTCCTTGGAGAGCCGTAAGCGACGGCGTTTCCTTTTTCTAATGTCTTCAAAAGTCTTCAAAAGTCTTCAAATTTCCTCGAATGTCTTCGTAAGTCTTCGTATGTCCTCAAATGTCTACATGGGCGGAAACGGGGAGTGTAACTTTGCCTTTGTAAATGAAGAGTGAATAATGAAGAACAATCAAATAATGAAGAATGAAGAGTGAATAATGAAGAATTGGCAATTGATAATGAAGAGTGAATAACGAGGAATGGGCGCGCGTTTCCTGGATTCATCATTCATCATTCATCATTCTTAATTCTTAATTCTTAATTCATCATTCTTAATTCTTCATTCAAGATTCAAGATTCATCATTCTTAATTCTTAATTCTTCATTTAATTGGTTTTTAACTTTTAACTTTTAATTTTTAACTAACAAGTGGATTTATGAAGAAAACAGTGACTTATTCGGTTGTAGGGCGTGTGAACCCGGCCGATCGTGAAAGCGGTGAAGTGAAGTATTATGCACAGTCGCAGGCTCGCGGCGAGATGGGTATCCGTGAAATAGCGGAACGTATTCACCAGATGTGTACCGTGACCCGTGCCGACGTGATGGCGGTATTGACGGGGCTGGAAGACATCGTGTCGGAAGGCTTGCAGGGTGGCGAAATCGTACGCCTGGGTGAACTGGGTTCGCTGCAGCTGAGCCTGAGCGGGGAAGGAGCCGCTACGGAAGATACGTATACCGACAGCATGATTGAAAAGGTGCGCGTGCTGTTCCGCCCGGGTACGGTGATGCAGGAGGCTATCAACAACCTGGCTTTCGAACGGGTGCCGGTGAAGTATAAGAAAGAGGAAGAGGACGACGGTGCTGGGGTGTAATCGGAACTAAGGCGTGAGAAGATGACGAAAGTAAAATGGATTGTGGTCAGGGTGCTGAAGTGTATTCTCTGTCTCCTGACCGGAAGAAAACCGGATTGTGATGAGAAAAATTGACATGATTGTGATTCACTGTACGGCAACGAGAGCGGACCGCCCGCTCTCGCCTGCCGAACTGACGAAGATGCACCGGAAACGGGGGTTCAAGTGTTGCGGATATCACTATTTTGTCCGCACGGATGGTGAAATTTGTACAATGCGACCGGTGGAACGGGCCGGAGCGCATGCCAAGGGGTATAACGAGCACAGCATCGGCATTGCGTACGAAGGGGGACTGGATGCGCAGGGACGGCCGGCGGATACGCGTACGGAACTGCAGAAGCGTTCGCTCCGGATTCTGGTGAGGGTGCTGAAATCGGATTTCCCGGCCATCACGCAGGTGGTGGGGCATCGCGACCTGAGCCCGGATCTGGACGGCGACGGGACGGTGGAACCGGAGGAATGGACCAAGGCCTGCCCCTGTTTTGACGTGAAAAAGGAGTTGTAGCGGTACAAAAGTTTTCTAAATCGTAAAAAGAAGGTGTCCGGCGCCTAAAAAGTTTTCAGGATTCGAAATAAAATCCTACCTTTGCACTATTCAAAATCCAAACGGACAATGGCGAATCTGTATATTATCATTTCTGCATTTGTATCGGCAGTGATACTGGGGAGAATCATTATCCCGAATATTCTGATTATTTCATTGCGCAAACGCTTGTTTGACGTGCCTGATGAACGGAAAGTACACAAACGTCCGATACCTCGCCTCGGGGGAGTGACCTTTTTCCCGGTAATTCTTTTTTCCTTGTGTGTGTTTACGGCCGTGCGGCTGATGACGGGCCACGGACCTGCCGAGACATCGACAACGGACCTGGTGTGCGAGTTTCTTTTCCTGACGGGAGGACTGACCCTGCTGTATATCGTGGGCATTGCCGACGACTTGATTGGGGTGCGCTACCGGAAGAAGTTCCTGGTGCAGATTATCTCGGCGGCGATGTTTCCGCTGTCGGGCTTGTATATCAACAATTTCTATGGTCTCTTTGGCATTTACCTGATTCCTGCAGAGGTAGGTATTCCGCTGACCATGCTGCTGGTGGTGTTCATCACCAATGCCATCAACCTGATTGACGGTATCGACGGACTGGCGTCGGGGCTGAGTATGGTGGCGCTGCTGGTGTTCGGGGTGCTGTTCGTGCATTTCCGCATGTGGAGCTATGCCATGCTGGCTTTCGTGACGGTGGGGGTGATAATTCCGTTCTTTTCGTACAACGTGTTCGGCAGTGCGGATTTGGGAAGGAAGATTTTCATGGGGGATACCGGCAGCTTGACGCTGGGGTATATTCTGAGCTTCTTTGTCATCAAGTACTGTATGTATGAGCCGGATATGCTGCTCACGATGAAGACGAGTCCGGTGCTGGTGTCGTTCAGCGTGCTGATGGTGCCGTGTCTGGATGTGATTCGCGTGGTGCTGCGGCGTACGCGTAACAAGCGGGCGCTGTTCATGCCCGACAAGACGCACATTCACCACAAGTTCCTGGCCATGGGTTTCTCACCGCGGAGGGCGCTGATAACGATTCAGCTGATGTCGGCCTGCTTCTGTGCGTTTACCATCGTGGCGATTCTTTATATGAACAACACGCTGGTGTTCGTGATTGACGTGGTGGTATGGACGCTGCTGAACCTCTGGTTTGACCATGTGATCAGTAAGCGGAAAAATGAAGAATGAAGAATGAAAAATAATGAAGAATGAAGAATGAATAATGAAGAATTAATATAGTGAAGAACGGGAGGGGTGACTCTTCCGTTTTTTTGTGATTACTCGCCGCTTTTACTTTTTAACTATTAACTTTTATCTATATACCTTTTTCTGTCTAAAGAAACAACATGTTTCTGTGGGGCGTATCGTTTGAAAAACTTATGCGATTAAGTTGGAAAGATGAAAGTTTTTATGTTTCTTTGTGTAAACTTCATCTCTGCAAGCTATGGTTAGTACAACAGACATCATCGACAGACTGAAAATATTCAAAGCACAATCGGCTTCGAAATATAAAATAAAGTTCATGGGGTTGTTTGGTTCCTATGCGCGCCAGCAGCAAGATGAAAAAAGTGATGTGGATGTTTTTATCTGTCTGCAGGACCCGGACTTTTTCGTGATGGAGCAAATTAAAGAAGAACTTGAAGTTTTGCTCCATTCTTCTATTGATTTAGTGAACTTTAGAGAGTCACTTCGTCCAACGTTAAAAAAGAATATCCTTAAAGATGCGATCTATATCTAAAGAAATATTGATTGATTTATTGGAGCTGATTCTGGAAAAAGCTACTCTTGTGATAAACAGAAATCAGTCGATTGCGTGTGCACAGGATTTTCTTACATCGCCGGACAGAATGGAAAAATTTGATGCAGCATGTATGCTGATACAGGTAGTAGGTGAAACGGCTAAGAAGATAGATGATCGAACTTCGTCTCTGTTGTTTGCGCATTATCCGCAAGTCTATTGGCGAGGCGTATTCGGATGTCGAAATATTATTTCGCATGAATATGGGAATGTAGACCCCATCCAGATATTTGGTATAATCAAAAAGTACCTTCCTGAACTGGTTGTTTGTGTAAAGCAAATTTTGTCAGACGTGGAAGCAGGTAAGCATGACAGCTTATTCTTGTCATAGAATGAAAAATAATGAAGAATTAAGAATGAATAATGAAGAACGGGAGGGGTGACTCTTCCGTT
>OGMI01000582.1_pt1 | contig 14635 bp, 12 predicted proteins | sample 1573201 | NCBI WGS metagenome assembly OGMI01 (sample SAMEA2582012, study PRJEB24529) | metagenome | biome: Human gut stool | place: China | collected 2011
ACTAGTGCTTACGCAATGCTCATTACAGTAAATTTTTTTCCTTTTCCTTTACTCTTTTTCTATCCCAATTTTAATTTAAGAAATTTTTTTAGAATAGATAATAAACTTCAAGAATGACGAAGAACAAAAATCATTCTTGAATTATTTTAATTTAATATTCATCTTAGAATTTTTATAAATTTTCATATCTTTATCAACTATTAAAACTTCTAAATCATTATTATCTGCATAATTTAAAATTTCATCAATATTCATTGTAAAAAAAGCTGTTGAATACATATCAGAGAAAAATGCATTATTCCCTATTACAACTACCATTTTTTTATCTGTAACAGGATAACCTGTATCTTTATCTAAAATATGATGGTATCTTTTTCCATCTATTTCAATATAAGTTTGATAATCTCCAGAAACTCCCATTCCTTTATTATCTAACTCTACTACTCCTAAAAGCTCTTGAGAGTTTTCAGGATTTTCTATTCCTATTTTCCAATTTTGTCCATCTGGTTTTTTATTAATAGTTTCAATACTAGAAATAGATGAGATAAAAGCACTTTTTACTCCTAAACCTCTCATAGTCTCTTTAGCCTTCTCCACAGCATATCCCTTTAAAAAAGATCCTGTATCAATCTCTATTCCTTTTTTAGAAAAATACAATCTATTTCCATCTAATATTAAGTTTGAAAATCCTGTATTTTTTTTAGCTTTTTCTATCTCTTCTAAAGTAGGTAATTCCCTTTTTTCTTTATTTCCAAAATCCCAAAGATCTAAAAGTGGACCTATAGTTATATCATATTTTCCATGAGATAAATCATATACTCTTTTTAAATTTTCAAAAAGATATACTCCCTCTTCATCTAAAATTATCTCTTTCTCTTCTCCACTATTTAATTTATCAATTAGACTTCCTTTTACCTTACTATTAAACTTATTATCTATTCTAGCTATCTCTTTAAAAGCTTCATCTATAGCTTTATTTGCCAATTTTTCATTTTCATCATATATAGTAATACTTATATAAGTTCCAAATAAGAAATTGCTTTTTTCTATTTTTTTTACTTCTTTACCACATGATAAAATAAAAATTGGCAATATTAAAATTGCCAATATTTTTTTAAACATAGATATTACTCCTCTACTTTATCTTCAGAAATTTCATATCCTATTTTATCTGCTAATATCTCTCTAAAAGCTTTTTTTACATCAGTATCTTTTTTACTACATTTAGTTAATAATGGAGCTCCATTACCTATTTGTCTAGCTCTTTGACCACTTACAATAGTTAATATATATTTATTTGGTATTTTTTCTAATAACTCATCATATATAATCTCTTTTTTCATACTTATATCTCCTATTAATTATATTTTTCTTCTATAATTTTTCTAAGGGCAGCACAAGATTCTTCAACAGTATTATTGATTATAGTCACTTCATACTCTTTCTCATATTCAAGCTCTTTTATAGAATTTTTTAATCTCAATTGGATAGTTTCTTCACTATCTGTTTTTCTACCTCTAAGTCTAGCTTCTAAATCTTCCATAGTTGGAGTTTTAAAAAATATTAAATGTGCATCTGGATATTGAGCTTTAACTTGAAGCCCTCCTTGAACATCTATCTCTAATATTACATCTTCCCCAGCCAAAAGTCTACTTTCAACTTCTGACTTTAAAGTTCCATAATAATTTCCATGAACAGTTGCATACTCTAAAAATTCCCCATTTTTTTCTTTAGCTAAAAACTCCTCTTTAGTTAAGAAATAATAATCTCTTCCATTCATTTCTCCCTCTCTTGGAGCTCTTGTTGTAGCTGATGTTGCTAAGTTAATTCCAAGCATTTTGCGAACCATTCTACAAATTGTAGATTTTCCAGCACCACTAGGACCTGATACTACATATAGATGTCCTTTTATTCCTCTACTCATTTTTTTCTCCTTTCTCTATCCTCAACGATATTGTTTCTGGATTTATTGCAGACATTATAACATGATTTGAATCTGTGACAATAAGAGTTTTTGTTTTTCTTCCTAAAGTTGCATCTATCAATCTATTTTGAAGTTTAGCTTCTTCTCTAAGTCTTCTACTAGGAGCTGAATCTGGAGTTACTATAGTAATTATTCTACTTTCCATTACCATATTTCCAAATCCTATATTTATTAATTTCATATCTCCTCCTATTCTATATTCATAGACTGCTCTCTTATTTTTTCTAATTCATTCTTACTTTCTACAATTAACTTAGAAATTTCATAAAGATTTGATTTTACACCAGTAGTATTTAATTCTCTATATATCTCTTGTAAAATAAAATCAATTTTCTTCCCTACTGGTTCATCTTTTATATTCAATTCCTTTTTTAATTGTTCCATATGACTATCCAATCTTGAAATCTCTTCAGATATATCTGATTTATCTGTAAAAAGAAGTATCTCTTTTAAAATATCTTCCTCTTTAAACTCTATACTTCCTTTTATTTTTTCCAATCTCTCTAATAATCTTGTTCTATATATTTCCACTACCATGTTTTTATATTTTTTTATTTCAGAAATATTTTTTTCTAATATATCCAATCTCTCTAAAAAATATACTTTTAATCTTTCTCCCTCTTCCTCTCTAGTTTTTATAAAAGGAATTAGAAGTTCTTGGATTTTACTTAATATAAAACTACTATATTCTGCTTCATCTATTTCAAAATCGTTTTTCTTTATTACATTTAAATTTCTAACTAAAATATCCATTTTATTACTGAATTTTTCATTGAATTCTTTTTCCATTTCAAGTAAGACATTCATATAACTTTTACTTTGCTCTTTATCATAATCATAAAGTTGTCCAAAATCTCTAAGATCATTAAACTCTATTTTTAAATCTAAAGATCCTCTTGTCACTTTAGAAGCTATCTCTGTTCTTATAGCCCCTTCTAAGAAATTTAAGTTATATGGAAGTTTTATTTTTAAATTTAAATTTTTATTATTAACACTTTTCAATTCCATATTTAAAGCATATTTTTCATCTTGATAGGAAAGTTTTGAATATCCTGTCATACTTCTCATAATTTACCTCCAAAAAGATAAAATAACAATATAGGAATAGGCGACAGTGTCGCCTATTCTATATCTATTATTCAGATTACTCTTGTTCCATTAAGTCTTCTTCTATAACTTTTGCTTTTATCTTCTTGTAAGCACTAAATCCAGTTCCTGCAGGTATTTTCTTACCTATAATTACGTTCTCTTTCAATCCTTCTAAGAAGTCAACTTTTCCTTCTATAGCTGCATTTGAAAGAACTTTTGTAGTTTCTTGGAATGAAGCTGCAGATATGAAACTTCCAGTATTAACAGCTGCTTTAGTAATACCTTGAATAATTGGTTCATATTTGATTAATGGTTTTCCTAGAGCTTGTAATTTTTCATTTTCTAGTTCAACTAATCTCTTTTCAACTACTTCATCCTCTAAGAATAAAGAAGCTCCTGAATCAACAATTCTTACTTTCTTAAACATTTGTTTTACTATAATTTCAATATGTTTATCGTTTACTGTAACTCCTTGGTCTCTATACACTTGTTGTACAGATTCTAGGATAAATTGCTCAGCTGCTACAAGTCCTTTAATATTTAAAACGTCAAATGGAGATATAGCTCCTTCTGTTATCTTATCTCCTGCTTTTACAAGCATTCCGTCAGTAACAACTAGACGCTCTCCAACTGGTACTAAGTATTCTTTATAATCACTAGGATCTGATACAGATTTAACTAAGATTACTCTCATACCTTTTTTCTTCTTACCAGTTACTTCAATCTTACCTTCTATCTCAGTAAGCATAGCTTTTCCTTTAGGGTTTCTTGCTTCAAATAGCTCTTGAACTCTTGGAAGACCTCCAGTGATGTCTTTTGTTCCTGCACCCTCTTTAATGATCTTAGCTATAATTTGACCTTTTTTAATCTCTTCCCCTTCTCTTACCATTAAGTAAGCTCCGAATGGGATAGTGTAACTTCCTTTTGTATTTCCTTCAGCATCAAAAACTACAACTCTTGGGTTGATATCTCCAGATTCTACAGGTTTAATTGCCATAAATTCTGTAACATCATACTTTTCATCGTAATTTTCTTTTACATAAAGTTCTCTATACTCAATTCTTCCATCTTGGTCAGCTATAATAGGGATATGGAATGGATCAAATGTAACTAGAGTTTCTCCAATTTGAACTTCTTGTCCCTCTTTAACTTTTAATATAGATCCTGATGGAACTTCATAATCATAGTTTCCAATGATTAATTTAGCTGATTGGCTAACTACAATCTCGTCACCATTTTCTTCATTTACAAGTATCTTAACATCTCTGTAAGCTACTTTACCAGAGTTTTCAGCTTTAACTCCAGTTACTACTGCTGCTGCTGTTGCAACTCCTCCAGTATGGAACGTTCTCATTGTAAGCTGAGTTCCTGGTTCTCCGATTGATTGTGCAGCTATAACTCCAACTGCTTCTCCAAGTAGTATCTCTTTATGGTTAGATAAGTCCATACCATAACATTTTCTACATACTCCTTTTTCAAGAGCACAAGTTAATGGAGATCTTATCTTAACTTTTCTAATTCCTAATTCATCTATTTTCTTAATTAGTTCTTTTCCAATTAAAGTATTTCTTGGAGCGATTACTTCCCCTTCAAATACTAAATCTTCAGCAAGAACTCTTCCATTAATTCTTTCTTTTAACTCTTCAATTACTTTACCATCAGAGATTAATTCTCCAACTTCAATTCCTTGATGAGTTCCACAATCTTCTGCATTAACTATAACTTCATGAGATATGTCAACAAGTCTTCTTGTTAAGTATCCTGAGTCAGCAGTTCTTAGGGCAGTATCGGCTAGTCCTTTTCTAGCTCCATGTGATGACATAAAGAACTCTAATACTGTTAGTCCTTCACGGAAGTTAGCTTTAATAGGTACCTCGATGATTCTTCCTTGTGTATCGGCCATGTTTCCTCTCATTGCCGCTAACTGTCTCATCTGAGAAATATTACCTCTGGCTCCTGAGTTCGCCATCATGTAAACTGGGTTGAATTGATCTAGTCCGTTCATCATTGCTTTTGTAACTGCATCTGTTGCTTCAGACCATACAGTGATTGTTTTTCTGTATCTTTCTTCGTTAATAATTTTTCCAGCTTTATAATCAGCTTCTATTTGAGCTACTTGTTCATCTGCTTTAGCTAATATCTCTTTCTTAGCTTCTGGAATTTCAAGGTCTTCTATACCTACTGATACCCCAGCCATAGCTCCATAGTGATATCCGAAATCTTTTATCTTATTGATTAATTCAGCTGTTTCAGTAAATCCATGCTCATCATATAATTTAGCAATTAATTTCTTTAATTGAGATTTACCAAATGTTTGATTATATTGTTTATCTACTTCTGGTAATAATTCGTTGAACATTAATCTTCCAGCAGTAGTTTCTATCATTTCACCATTTATTCTTACTTTAATTATAGCATGAGTATCTAATACTCCATTGTGATAAGCTGTTAAAGCTTGTGCTATATTAGAGAATGCTTTTCCTTCTCCTTTAGATCCTGGTCTTTCTTTAGTCATATAGAAACATCCCATAACCATGTCTTGAGATGGAACTGCTATTGGTTCTCCGTTTGATGGAGAAATAATGTTATTAGGAGCTAACATTAATAATTTAGCTTCCATTATTGCTTCTGGAGATAACATTAAGTGAACTGCCATTTGGTCTCCGTCGAAGTCAGCGTTGAACGCAGAACATACTAATGGGTGAAGTCTAATTGCTTTACCTTCTATTAATACAGGTTCAAATGCTTGAATAGATAGTCTATGTAGAGTCGGAGCTCTGTTAAGTAATACTGGGTGATCTTGAATTACATCCTCGATTACATCCCATACTTTGTCATCTGCTTCTTCAACTAATTTCTTAGCTGTTTTTATGTTAGAAGCTAACTCTCTTTTTACTAACTCTCTCATAATGAAAGGTTTATATAATTCAAGAGCCATTTTCTTAGGAATTCCACATTGATTCATTTTTAATGATGGTCCTACAACGATAACCGATCTCGCTGAGTAGTCAACCCTTTTTCCAAGTAGGTTTTGTCTGAATCTTCCTTGTTTTCCTTTTAACATATCAGAAAGAGATTTTAACTCTCTGTTATTTTGAGCAACAACAGGTTTTCCTCTTCTTCCATTATCAATTAAAGCATCTACTGCTTCTTGTAACATTCTTTTTTCGTTTTTAACAACGATTTCTGGTGCTTTTATTTCTAGTAATTTTTTAAGTCTGTTATTTCTATTAATAACTCTTCTATATAGATCATTTAAGTCAGAAGTTGCAAATCTTCCTCCATCTAATTGTACCATTGGTCTTAAATCAGCTGGAATAACTGGAACATTTTTAAGAATCATCCATTCAGGTTTGTTATCAGATGATATAAAATCTCTAACTATTTTTAATCTTTTTACAACTTTCTTTCTTTTTTGAGATGAGCTAACATCATCTAATTCTTTTTCTAGCTCTTCTCTTAACTCTTCTAGATTGATTTTTTCAAGAAGTTTTAAAATAGCTTCTGCTCCCATTAAAGCTTCAAATCTATTTCCATATAATTGTTTATATAATTTATACTCTTTTTCAGTTAATATTTTTCCTTCTTTAAGATTGCTCTCTCCTGTTTCTGTAACAACATATCTAGCAAAATATAATACAGATTCAAGTTCTTTTGGAGATAATCCTATTATAAGTGACATCTTATTTGGTGTCCCTTTAGAATACCAAATATGAGAAACTGGTGCAGCTAGAGAAATATGTCCCATTCTTTCTCTTCTTACCTTAGATCTAGTTACTTCTACCCCACACTTCTCACAAACTAGTCCCTTATATCTCATTCTTTTGTACTTTCCACATCCGCATTCCCAATCTTTTGTTGGTCCGAATATTTTTTCACAGAAAAGTCCATCACTTTCTGGATTTAAAGTTCTATAGTTTATAGTTTCAGGTTTTGTAACTTCTCCATGTGACCATTCTTCGATCTTTTCAGGAGATGCTAATCTAATTCTTATTTTCTCAAAACTTCTAATTCCCATTAAATACAAAGCCTCCTTATTGAGATAAAGCCATAATGACTAGAATAAGTTAAAGAGTTTTTCTCTTTTTCTTATTCTATCTATATAAATATAAATTAAATTTCTATTAGTCTTTGAAATCATCTAAAGGAGAGTATTCAGTTAATACTTCCTCTTTATTTAATTCTTCATCAACATTTATTATATTATCTTCACTATCAAATAATTCTACATCTAGTGCTAATGCTTGGAACTCTTTTAATAGTACTTTAAATGATTCTGGTAAGTCTGCTTCTGGCATCTCTTCACCTTTAATAATAGCTTCATAAGTCTTAGTTCTTCCAGTAACATCGTCTGATTTTACTGTTAACATCTCTTGAAGTATATTAGATGCTCCATATGCTTCTAATGCCCAAACTTCCATCTCTCCAAGTCTTTGTCCTCCAAATTGAGCCTTTCCTCCTAGTGGTTGTTGTGTTACTAATGAGTATGGTCCAATTGCTCTTGCGTGCATCTTATCTTCAACTAGGTGGTGAAGTTTTAACATATACATTCTTCCTACAGTTACAGGATTATCAAATTTATCTCCTGTTCTTCCATCGTATAGATCAACTTTTCCACTTCTAGGGAATCCTAATTTTTCAAGGTAATCTTTTACTTGTTCTTCAGATGCTCCATCAAATACTGGAGTTGCTATATATGTTCCACCATTATAGTTACCCATAGCCATTCCTAAGTGTACCTCAAGTACTTGTCCTATGTTCATACGTGATGGAACCCCTAGTGGGTTAAGTACAACGTCTAAGTGTGTTCCGTCTGCTAAGAAAGGCATATCTTCAGCTGGTAATACTCTTGATACAACCCCTTTATTTCCGTGACGTCCTGACATCTTATCTCCAACAGTGATCTTTCTCTTTTCAGCTACTAAGATTTTTATAGCTTTGTTTACACCAGCTTTTAATTCATCACCATTTTCTCTTGATAACTCAAGAATTTCTACTACTGTTCCTTTAGAACCATGTGGCATTCTTAAAGATGTATCTCTTACATCTCTAGCTTTTTCACCAAATATAGCTCTTAAAAGTTTTTCTTCAGCAGGTGGCTCAGTTTCTCCTTTAGGAGCTGTTTTTCCTACTAAGATATCTCCAGGTCCTACTTCAGATCCTATAGTAATAATACCATTAGCATCTAATTTTCTTAATGCTTCTTCAGAGATATTAGGGATCTCTCTTGTAATCTCTTCATCTCCAAGTTTTGTATTTCTAGCTTCTATTTCATACTCTTCAATATGGATAGATGTAAATACGTCATCTTTTCTTAATCTATCAGAAATTAAGATCGCGTCCTCGTAGTTATATCCTTCCCAAGGCATGAATGCCATAAGAATATTTCTTCCAAGTGCTAAGTCTCCACCTTTAGTAGCAGGTCCATCAGCTAAAATACTTCCTACTTTTACTTCTTCTCCTACTGAAACTATTGGAGTTTGATGTAAACACATTGAAGCATTTGATCTTTCATAGTTTAATAATCTATATTTATGTTCTTTTCCATTTTCATCTTCTACTACAACTTTACTTGCATCTACATAAACTACTTTTCCATCTACTTTTGATACAACTAAAGCTCCAGAGTCTACAGCAACTTTTCTTTCAAGTCCAGTTCCTATGTAAGGAGCTTCTGTTCTTAATAAAGGTACTGCTTGTCTTTGCATGTTTGATCCCATAAGTGCTCTGTTGGCGTCGTCGTGCTCTAAGAATGGGATTAATCCAGCTGATACTGATACCACTTGTTTAGGAGAAATATCTAGATAATCAACTTTTTCTCCAGTGATATTTACTATCTCATGTCCATATCTACATACAACCTCTCCAAGAAGTTCATTGTTTTCTCCAATTTTAGTATCCGCTTGGGCAATGAATAATCCTTCTTCTTCATCAGCTGCTAAATATTCTATTCTATCAAAATCAGCTTTTCCATCTACTACTTTTATATATGGAGTTTCAATAAATCCATATTTATTTATTTTAGCATAGATAGCTAACGATCCAATAAGTCCAATGTTTGGTCCCTCTGGAGTCTCTATAGGACATATTCTTCCATAGTGAGAGTCATGTACGTCTCTTACCTCGAATCCTGCTCTTTCTCTTGAAAGTCCTCCAGGTCCTAATGCTGATATTCTTCTTTTATGTGTTAATTCAGATAGTGGGTTAGATTGGTCCATGAATTGAGACAATTGTCCAGATCCAAAGAAATCTAAAATTAAAGCATTTAATGGTCTTGTATTTAATAGAGATTGTGGTGTTAGAGTTTCAGAATCTTGAATTGTCATCTTCTCTCTTACCATTTTTCCCATCTTAGAAAGTCCAGCTTTAATTTGCATTAGAAGTAATTCTCCTACTCCTCTTACCCTTCTATTTGATAGGTTATCTATATCATCAGTATGTCCATTTCCATTATTTAGGTTAATTACATACTTCATTGTAGCTATGATATCTTCTTTAGTTAAAAGTATCTCATCTTCAGGTACATTTAACTTAAGTCTTTTGTTCATTTTATATCTTCCAACTGGCTCAAGATCATATCTTTGAGGGTTGAAGAACATTTGTCTAATAAGCGATTTAGCTGATTCTATTGTTACTAAATCTCCAGGTCTTAATTTTTTAAATACCTCAGTTACTGCATCTTCTTTAGTTAATGTTGTATCATTTAAAACAGTATTAGCTAATAATTTATCTTCTGGCTTAACTTCCCAATAGATAACTTTATCAACTTTAGCATCTATTAAAGTTTCTATTAATGCTTCATCTATGATAGCATCTGCTTCTGCTATTATCTCTCCTGTTTCCTCATCATAGATATCTTCTTTTATGAAGCTTCCTTCAAACTTAGTTCTTAGGACACTTATTAATTCTTCTCTATTTTTATATTTTTGGAATATAGGAGTTAATTCTAATTCCTTTGTTTCTAAAAAGTAATCTTTTATCTCTGTATTGTTCTCAAAAAAATCAATAGCCTTTAAGAATACAGTTGCTAATACTTTTTTCTTTCTGTCAATCTTTACACTTAGGAAATCATTCTTGTCAGTTTCAAATTCAAGCCAAGTACCTTTGTATGGTATGATTTTTCCAGAGAATAAATCTTTACCTGTTTGAATATTGATCTCTTTATTAAATGAAACACCTGGTGATCTATGTAATTGTGATACAACTACTCTTTCAGCTCCATTTATTACGAAAGTTCCTCTTTCTGTCATTAAAGGTATTTCCCCAAAATACACTAAAGATTCTTGTATTTCATTTCCGCTTTTCTTATTTATAAGTCTTAATCTTACTTTTAAGGAAGCAGAGTAAGTCTTACCTCTTTTTTTACACTCAAGTTCATCATTTAATGGTGGTTCAGCTTCATGTAATTCATAAGCTACATACTCTAACTTGATATCTCCATTAGAAGATTCAACAGGGAAAATTTCTCTAAAAGCTGATTCTAACCCCTTGTCTTTTCTATTATTTGGAGCTTCTTTAGCTTGTAGAAAATCTTCATAGGAATCCAATTGGAACTCAAGAAAATGAGGCATAGTTCCTCTCTCTTTTATCCTTCCAAAATTCAATCTTTCAACGAGTTTCCCCATTAATTCACACCCCTTATCAATCTTAAAATTTAATACCTAATCACTTGAAAATAACAGGCTAATCTATTTCCAAATGATTAATTATCACTTTCCAAAAATAAAAATTAGTATACTCTTAATAATTAGTAAAAAGGCACTCTGTTCAAGAGTGCCTATTTTTTTTAACTAAGTTAAGATCTTATTTCTTAATCAACAGTTTAAGTTAAAACTATTTAACTTCTACAGTTGCTCCAGCAGCTGTTAATTTTTCTTTTATAGCTTCAGCTTCTTCTTTAGCAACTCCTTCTTTTAATTTTCCACCGTTGTCTACTAATTCTTTAGCTTCTTTTAATCCTAATCCAGTGATTCCTCTTACTTCTTTAATTACAGCTATTTTGTTAGCTCCTGCTGCTGTTAAGATTACGTCAAATTCAGTTTTCTCTTCAGCTGCTGCTGCTTCTCCTCCTGCTACTGCTACTGCTACTGGAGCTGCTGCTGTTACACCGAAGTGCTCTTCTAAAGCAGTTACTAATTCTTTTAATTCTAAAACTGTCATAGCTTCTAAATCAGCTATAAATTGTTCTTTATTGAATGCCATTTATTGTTTCCTCCCTTAATTCTCGAAAATATTTATCTTAATTATTTTTTATTTTTAGTTTAAATTTGACCAAAATTATTCAGCTGTAGTTTCAGCTTCTTTTTTATCAGCGATTGCCACAGTTGCGTAAGCAAGTTTTCTGATTGGTCCAAGCATTGAGTTAAGTAACATAGAAAGTAATTGATCTCTTGAAGGTAATTTAGCTAGAGCTTCTACCTCAGCTGCTTCAACTCTTTTTCCTGTTAATACTCCACCTTTAATTTTGAATACATCTTTTTTTGCTTTAGCCTTATCTTTTGCTAAATCAAAAACTAATTTTGCAGGAGCTACTGGATCGTTATATCCAAAAGCGAATGCTGTAGTCCCTTCTAATAAATCATCAAAAGAATCTTCTACTCCAGCTTCTTTTAATGCTATTTTGAATAATCTGTTTTTTGCAACTAGATATTCAGCACCTGCTTCTCTTACTTTTTTTCTTAATTCAGTTTCCTCGTTAACTGTGATTCCTTGATAGTCAACTAATACTACTGATTGAGCTTTTCTTATTTTTTCTGCTAGTTCAGCTACTTGTTCGATTTTTGCTTGAGTTGCCATTCTTTGATTCACCTCCTCTTTCTTCTAAAAATTACCTCCGTGCCAAATTGGTAGGAACGGAGGTTGTAATCAAACTATGAGGCTAGCGAAACCTTATTCCAACCTCGGTAGGATAATTTAAGGTTCACAACCACCTACGGTCTTTGGTTTGGATCTATATTAAATTATTTATCCAACGTATTTAGCTACTAATGCTGGGTCCATTTTTATTCCAGGTCCCATAGTTAGTGATACAGCAACAGTTCTTAAGTATTGTCCTTTAGAAGATGCTGGTTTTAATCTTGTGATTTGGTCCATGAAAGCTTTGAAGTTTTCTTCAATTTTTTCAGGTGCGAAATCTGCTTTACCAATTGGTACATGAATTGATCCTAATTTGTCAACTCTGAATGCTAATTTACCTTTTTTGAACTCAGTTACTGCTTCTGCAATGTTTGGAGTTACAGTTCCTGATTTAGGGTTAGGCATTAATCCTTTAGTTCCTAGGATTTTTCCTAATCTTCCTAATTTAGGCATCATGTCAGGAGTAGCGATTACTAAATCGAAATCAAGCCATCCTTGTTGAATTTGGTTTATATATTCTTCAGCTCCTGCATAATCTGCACCAGCTGCTAAAGCCTTCTCAATGTTAGCTCCTGAAGTTATTGCTAAAACTTTTACAGTTTTTCCTGTTCCGTGAGGTAATACAACTGTACCTCTAACTTGTTGGTCAGCATGTCTAGGATCTACTCCAAGTCTTAATGCTACTTCTACAGTTTCTGTAAATTTAGCTGTTCTAGTTTTTAATACTAGATCTAAAGCTTCTTTAACTTCATAAAGCTTTCCAGTTTCTATTAACTTAGCTATTTCTAAGTATTTTTTTCCTCTATGTTTTGCCATGTTTTAATTTCCTCCCTTTGTGGTGATGCGGATGCCTCCTACCACTTAATATAGAGTGGCTCGATTAGCCATCTCCCAAACAAATTAATTAGTCTACTACTTTTATTCCCATTGATCTTGCTGATCCAGCTATTATTCTCATAGCTGCTTCTACAGATCCTGCGTTTAAGTCAGGCATTTTTGTTTCAGCAATTTCTCTTAATTTAGCTGTTGTAATTTGTCCAGCAACTTCTTTTTTAGAGTTTTTAGCTGCTGTTTGAATTCCTGCTGCTTTCTTTAATAAGTCTGATGCAGGTGGAGTTTTTAATATGAATGTGAAGCTTCTGTCGTTGTAAACAGAAATTTCAACTGGGATTATCCATCCTGATTTATCTTGAGTTTTTGCATTGAAAGCTTTACAGAATTCCATAATGTTTACTCCGTGAGCTCCTAATGCTGGTCCAACTGGTGGAGCTGGGTTAGCTTTACCTGCTGGTAATTGTAGTTTTATTAATTTAATTACTTCTTTTGCCATTTTTTTAAATTACACCTCCGAAAAATGCGTGGTAATGACGGTGTCATCTCCCACTAACAAGGCTAGTTAGCCTTTTGAACACTGTCAAAATCTACTTCTACTGGAGTCATTCTTCCAAACATTTCGATCATGACTTTTGCTTTCTTATGCTCCATATCTATTTCAGCTACTTTACCTTCTTGATCAGCAAAACCACCTTTAAGCACTTTTACATAATCTCCAACAGCAAAGTTTATTTTTATTACTTCTTTAATCTCTTTTTCTTCTTCTGGAAGATCCATACCAATAACATTAAAGATATTTCTTACTTCATCATCTTCCATTGGAATAGGGTCAGATCCAACCCCTACGAATCCTGTTACTCCATTTGTATTTCTAACAACATACCAAGCATCAGAATCAACTCTAAAGTTTATTCCTTCATTACTTTCCTCTCTTGTAGCTACCATTTCTAGCATTACATAACCAGGAAATATTTTTCTAGCAACAGTTTTCTTTTTACCTCTTACTTCTTCAATAGTCTCCTCTTCAGGAACAAGAATCTTTGTTACGATATCTCCCATTCCAAGAGTTTCTATCTTCTGTTCAAGGTCAGTTTTTACTTTTTTTTCATACCCTGAATATGTATGAATCATAAACCATTTTTTTACTAAGGTTTTTTCCATCTTACTTATCCTCCAAAGAGAGATACCAAAATTTTTAATAGTCTAGAAGCAATTAAATCAAAAACTCCCAAATATATACTAAGTATCAAGCTCATCGCTATTACCCAAAGAGTTGAGTTTTTAACTTCCTCCTTGTTAGGCCATTGAACTTTGGAATACTCCATTTTTATTCCTTGAAAAAGATTCATGCGATCACCTTTTGATTCGACATTATAAAAAAATGGCAGGTCAAGAGGGACTCGAACCCCCAACCCTCGGTTTTGGAGACCGATGCTCTACCAATTGAGCCATTGACCTGCACGTTGTAAAACTAAACTAATTATTTCTTAGTTTCTTTATGTAAAGTAACTTTTTTGTCCCACTTACAGTATTTATTAATTTCTAATCTTTCAGTAGTATTTTTCTTATTTTTTGATGTGCTATAGTTTCTTCTTTTGCACTCTGTACATTCTAATTGAATATTTACTCTCAATTTTACACCTCCACTCATAACGGTATCATTTAGATCCTCCCATACACATACTGATTGTATATGGTGATAAAGAGTTTATATCTTGCTTTCTAAGACTTAGATATATTACCATATATTTTAAAAAATGTCAAATATTTTTTTTATTTTTTTATAAATTTCTTTTTTAGTTATTTTGAAAATAAAAAAAGCTTGGCAAGTTCCTATCCTCCCAGGAGGCTTCCCTCCAAGTACTTTCAGCG
>OGMI01000585.1_pt1 | contig 14595 bp, 6 predicted proteins | sample 1573201 | NCBI WGS metagenome assembly OGMI01 (sample SAMEA2582012, study PRJEB24529) | metagenome | biome: Human gut stool | place: China | collected 2011
GAGTAGATAGAAGAACATCCGGTAGCGTTAGCAACCATTTCACGGTCACCGAACAACTGAGAAATCAGTTTCACATACGGAGTTTCACCACAACCAGAGCAAGCTCCAGAGAACTCGAACAACGGCTGAGCGAACTGAGAGTTCTTCACGTTAGCCTTGATGTCTACCAAGTGCTGTTTAGACTTCACGTTGTCAGCGCAGTAAGTCCAGTTAGCAGCTTCAGCCAACTGAGTTTCAAGCGGCTTCATAGTCAAAGCCTTGCCACCCTTCTTCGGGTTGCCCGGACAAACGTCAGCACAGTTACCGCAACCCAAGCAGTCCATAACGTCTACCTGTACACGGAATGTCATGCCGTCGAACTGTTTACCTACAGCTTTCAGCGTCGGGAAGTTAGCACCAGCTTGTTCTTCAGCATCCAGTACGAACGGACGGATAGCAGCGTGAGGACAAACGTATGCACACTTGTTACACTGGATACAAGTTTCAGGATTCCATTCAGGAACGAATGCAGCTACACCACGTTTTTCGTATTTAGCTGTTCCCTGATGCCATGTACCGTCTTCGATACCCTTGAATGCAGATACTGGTAGCAAGTCACCATCCTGAGCGTTGATAGGACGAACAACTTCGTTGATGAATGCCGGATCGTTGTTTGCAGCAGCAGCTTCAACTTCCAGGTTAGCCCATGCCGGGTCAACAGTCAATTGTTTGTATTCACCACCACGGTCAACGGCAGCGTAGTTCTTGTTAACCACGTCTTCACCCTTCTTACCGTAAGACTTCACGATGAATTTCTTCATCTGTTCTACAGCCAGGTCAACTGGAATTACGCCAGTGATGCGGAAGAATGCAGACTGCAGGATAGTGTTAGTACGGTTACCCAAACCAATTTCCTGAGCAATCTTAGTTGCATTGATATAGTAAACAGTGATGTTGTTTTCTGCGAAGTATTTCTTCACTTTGTTTGGCAGGTTCTTAGCCAATTCTTCACCTTCCCAGATAGTGTTCAGCAAGAATGTACCGTTCTTACGCAGACCGCGAGTTACATCATACATGTGCAGGTAAGCCTGTACGTGGCAAGCTACGAAGTTAGGAGTAGTTACCAAGTAAGTAGAGCGGATAGGATGATCACCGAAACGCAAGTGAGAGCAAGTGAAACCACCAGATTTCTTAGAGTCGTATGAGAAGTAAGCCTGGCAGTATTTGTTGGTGTTGTCACCGATGATTTTTACAGAGTTCTTGTTAGCACCTACAGTACCATCAGCACCCAGACCGTAGAATTTAGCTTCGAACATACCTTCACCACCCAAAGCGATTTCTTCTTTCTGAGGAAGAGAAGTGAAGGTAACGTCATCTACGATACCGATAGTGAAGTGGTTCTTAGGAGTCGGCAATGCCAAGTTTTCGTATACAGAAAGAATCTGAGCAGGAGTAGTATCCTTAGAACCCAGACCATAACGTCCGCCTACGATAAGAGGAGCATTTTCCTGTCCGTAGAAGCAGTCTTTTACGTCAAGATACAAAGGTTCGCCGTTTGCACCCGGTTCTTTTGTACGGTCAAGAACTGCAATGCGTTTTGCAGTCTTAGGTACAGCTGCCAAGAAATGTTTAGCAGAGAACGGACGATACAAGTGTACAGAAACCAAACCAACTTTTTCGCCGTTTGCTACCAAGTGGTCGATAGCTTCACGAGCAGCTTCAGTTACAGAACCCATAGCGATGATTACGCGTTCAGCATCTTCAGCACCATAGTAGTTGAACAAGCCGTAGTGACGTCCTGTAATCTTGTTGATTTCGTTCATATATTCTTCTACGATAGCAGGAACTGCTTCATAGAACGGATTGCAAGATTCTCTGTGCTGGAAGAAGTGATCCGGGTTTTCAGCCATACCGCGAGCAACCGGTTTGTTAGGACTGAGTGCACGTTCACGGAATTCAGCCAAAGCTTTCTGGTCTACCAGCGGAGCGAGGTCTTCGTTTTCCAGCATTTCAATCTTCTGGATTTCGTGTGATGTACGGAAACCGTCGAAGAAGTTCAAGAACGGAACACGAGACTTGATTGTTGACAAGTGAGCTACACCAGCCAAATCCATAACTTCCTGTACAGAACCTTCACAAAGCATAGCGAAACCAGTCTGACGGCAAGACATTACGTCCTGGTGGTCACCGAAGATACACAATGCGTGAGAAGCCAGTGTACGTGCAGAAACGTGGAAGACGCATGGCAAGAACTCACCTGCAATTTTGTACATGTTAGGAATCATCAACAGAAGACCCTGAGAAGCAGTATAAGTAGTTGTCAATGCACCAGCCTGAAGAGATCCGTGTACTGCACCGGCAGCACCACCTTCAGATTGCATTTCCTGAACCAAAACAGTTTCGCCGAAGATGTTTTTACGACCTGCGGCAGCCCATTCGTCTACATATTCAGCCATTGTAGATGACGGGGTGATAGGATAGATAGCTGCAACTTCTGAGAACATATATGAAATATGTGCTGCAGCCTGGTTACCATCACAAGTGATGAATTTTTTTTGTTTAGTCATACAATTACTAATTAAATATGAAGTAATAAAATCGTTATTGTCAATACAAAAATCCAAATAACCACAAAGGTATCTGGTCGCCGTGTCCTATTTCCATTTTATGCATGGCATAGTATATGTTCGGATTGCTTTTATATTTGCTTCCTTCTGCACAAATCCGGAAATGCAGCGTATTGTCTACAAGGAAAGAGGTACCTTTATCTCCTTTGTTGATTTTGTGGTCTTTCCACAAGGTATTGACAAAGAAGGTTTCCAGCACATCTTGTTCCTCCACCTTTACCGGATAGATGCTATACATCAGGTTTGTGTTGTGCATCATGATTTTAGCCGGTTTTTTGGGAAAGCTTTCCCCTTTCGGATAAACCATGTTGATGAGTCGTGCATCTGCCAGGTATTTTATGTAGTTCATGACCGTAGCACGCGATGTCTGAATTTCAGTAGCCAATTGGCTGACATTGGGTGCGACCGGACCGTCTACTGCTAGCAAATATAATAATTTTTTGATTTTGGACAGATATTTCAGCTCGATTTGTTTAATCAGTAGAATGTCCACTTCAATCATCATGTTCATGGTCTTCAGCAGATTTTCCGAGAAATTTCTTTTTTCAAGGAAAAAAGGATAGAAACCATGATGGATGTAATCCTGGAAATAATTGAGTGGATTGATGTGTGGTAAGATGGTTTTCACGATATGCTCGTGATTGTGCAGAATCTCATCCAATGTGTAGGCTGAAAAATGGTTCCCAGTCTGTAAATTCAGAAATTCACGGAAAGAAAATCCTCTCAGGTTATACGATTTGACAATCCCGTTCAATTCGGGATTCTCATCTTTCAGACGCATTACAGAAGAACCGGTAAATACAATTTTCAGTTGCGGATAACGTTCGTAGCATGTGCGCAAATCGTGACTCCAGTCTGGAAGCTTGAAAACTTGGTCAATAAGCAGAACTTTTCCCCCTCTTTTAACAAATTCCCCGGCAAAGTCTACTAAACTGTATTGTGAAAAGTAGAAATTATTCATGTTTACGAACAAGCATGAACGGTCCGTTCCGAACTTTTCTTTTGCATATTGTAAAAGAAATGTGGTTTTGCCTACCCCTCTTGTACCTTTTATACCAATCAAGCGATCATTCCAGTCTATTTCATCCATGAGATCACGGCGAACAGGAGCGTTGGTATGTTCCACCAAATAATTATGTGTTCTGTAAAATGCTTCCATGAATTCTGTTTCTAGGCTGCAAATATACGAATACTTCATAATATTGCAAACTGGAGATGACAAAAATTCATTCTTTGATTAAGTTTTTTTGAATCTCTTCTGGTGCATCAAAGGTGGGGATTTGTTGGTTTGCTTTTCAGGTATAGATTCTCGATTTGATATTTGTAAAGAGGGGGATTCGTAGCTGTTTTTGTGTAATCTCAGTACTTTCAAAGAAGTACTACAGTACTCCCGTGAAAGTACTGAAGTACTTCATAGGCAGTACTACAGTACTTCCTCGGGAGTACTGGAAACTTTGACTTCTGTTTGTTTTTGGGGAGGGAGAATTAGAATTGATAATTCTTTTCCACCCAGTCAATGAATGCCTGGTTCACTTGGCGTGTTCCTCCCGGGGTAGGATAGTCTCCACTAAAATACCAGTCTCCCGGATGGGCCGGACATGCCTCATGCAGTCCTTCCAACGTTTGGTAAACAATCTGTACTTTTGCCCGCGTAGTGGCAGGAGTCAGTAATGCAGCAATTTTTTCTGATATTTCTTCATCGCTGAAAGGAGCATAAATTTCCTTTACGTAGTTGCGCATTTTTTCTTTAGGCAGGTTCAGCTGTTCTTTTGACTTTCTATAAGCGTATTCAATGACGTGCTGCATGTCGCGTTCTTCCAGCAGAGCGATGGCAGCCTTGAAGGCGATGAATTGCTCCATGCTGGCCATGTCGATGCCATAGTAATCCGGATAGCGGACTTGTGGTGAAGAGGATACGATGACAATCTTTTTGGGTTGCAGACGGTCGAGAATGCTGATGATACTTTGCTTCAAAGTCGTTCCTCGTACGATACTGTCGTCGATGATTACCAGGTTGTCTTCCTGTGGCACGAGGCTTCCGTAGGTAATATCATATACGTGGGCTGCCAGGTCGTTACGGGTATTTCCTTCCGCAATAAAGGTACGCAACTTAATATCCTTAATGGCTACCTTCTCGCTTCGGATACGTTGAGAATGAATCTGTTTCAGTTCTTCATGACTGGGCGTGTGACCCAAGGCCTCGATTTGCTTGATTTTAAGTTGGTTCAGGTAATTGTCCAGTCCTTCCAGCATTCCATAGAAAGCCACTTCGGCTGTATTGGGAATGAATGAGAATACGGAATGGGCAATGTCATGATTGACTGCAGAGAGAATCGGTTCAATCAGTTTTTCTCCTAATTTTTTACGTTCCCGGTAGATATCCACGTCACTTCCCCGGCTGAAGTAGATGCGTTCGAAAGAGCAGGGTTTTAATTTTCCGGGTTTGTTGATTTGTGCCAGTCTGAGCTGACCTTTTTTATTGACCAATACAGCTTGTCCAGGCATCAGTTCATGGATGCTTCCAGCAGGAATATTCAATACCGTCTGAATGACAGGGCGTTCCGACGCTAATACCATGATTTCATCGTCCTGATACCAGAACGCCGGGCGAATGCCCCATGGGTCGCGTACGGCAAAGGTTTCACCACTTCCTGTCATTCCGCAGATGACGTAACCTCCATCCCAGGATGGGGAAGATGTTTTCAGCACGTTTGTCAGGTCAATCCGGTCTTCAATGGCATGCGTGATGTCCATTCCCTTCAAGCCTTCTTCTTTGCACTGGTTGTAAAGGCGCTCCACTTCTCTGTCCAGCCGGTGGCCTACCTGCTCCAGCATGATATAGGTATCTGCGTATTTACGGGGATGTTGTCCGGCTTCAGTAATATCGGCAAAGATTTCGTCTACATTGGTCAGATTGAAGTTACCGCATAATGCCAGATTCTTGGCACGCCAGTTGTTGCGGCGGAGAAATGGATGAACATACGAGATACCGCTTTTTCCTGTGGTCGAATAACGCAGGTGTCCCATGTAAAGTTCTCCGGCAAATGGCAGGCACTTCTTTGCAAATTCTGCATCGTGCAACTGTTCTTCCGTTAAATCCTTGTATTGTTGATGAACGTTGTTGAAGATTTCTGTAATGGCTCCCGCTCCGAGTCCTCTTTCACGGAACATGTATTCCTCACCAGGGTTGGCTTGCAGTTTTACGCAGGCTAATCCTGCAGCTTCTTGTCCTCTGTTGTGCTGCTTTTCCATCAGCAGATAAAGCTTGTTCAAGCCATACATCCATGTACCATATTTTTCCTGATAGTATTCCAGTGGTTTCAGGAGTCGGATAAGAGCGACTCCGCATTCATGTTTTAATGTTTCCATCTGTATTTTGTTTTCAAGCCATATTATGATTTTCGTTTACAAAATAACAGACAATTATTAAAAGAGGTATGTACCGTGCCTGAAAAAATACATTGTTTCTGTCTTTTTGTGATAAATGTAATTAAAATGTATTTATTCTGTTTTATTCTGAAACTTTTCTACCTTCTATATAAAGAAAATGAAAGCTTTGGTTTGTGCAGATGAAAATATTGTAATGAAAATCCTACAAAAGTGTCATATTGGAAGTGATATTATTATTTTTGTGGACAAATAGAATGTAAACTCTGTTTTGGGTATTAATAATGAAAGATAAAATGAGGTTAGCAGGAAAATTTATGAGAAAAGAAGAGCAGGAAGTAACAGAATGTCATCAGACATCTTCCGGGCTTTATCAACCGGAGTACGAGCACGATGCTTGTGGAGTAGGTATGATTGTAGATATTCATGGTAATAAATCACATGAATTGGTGGATGCAGCCTTGAAAGTCTTGGAAAATATGAAACATCGTGGCGCAGAAGGCGCTGACAACAAGACGGGTGACGGTGCAGGTATTATGCTGCAGATTCCACATGAGTTTATATTGTTACAAGGAATTCCGGTGCCTGAAAAGGGGAAATATGGTACGGGATTGGTTTTTCTTCCGAAAGACGCGAAGGAACAGGAGTCCATTCTGAGCATCCTGATTGAGGAGGTAGAGCGTGAAGGCTTGTCATTGATGCACTTGCGTTCCGTGCCCGTGAATTCTTCTATTTTAGGAAAAAGTGCGTTGGAGACTGAACCAGACATTAAGCAGGTGTTCATTACCGGGACAACCGACCTGGAAAACTTTGAACGTACCTTATATATTGTGCGTAAAAAGATTGAACGCCGTGTACATCATAAGGACTTTTACATTGTTTCCTTGTCCAGCAAAAATATTATATATAAAGGTATGCTGTCTTCGGTACAGGTGCGTGAATATTTTCAGGACCTTACCCAGCCTTACTTTACCAGCGGACTGGCCATCGTACATTCTCGTTTTAGTACGAATACATTTCCGACCTGGAGTTTGGCACAGCCTTTCCGCTTGTTAGCCCATAATGGAGAAATCAATACCATTCGTGGAAACAGAGGATGGATGGAGGCGCGTGAAAGTGTACTTTCCACTCCTTTATTAGGTGACGTGAAGAAAATAGGTCCGATTATACAGCCGGGAATGAGCGACAGTGCCTCACTCGATAATGTGTTGGAGTTTTTCGTGATGTCAGGATTGAGCCTGCCGCATGCCATGGCTATGCTTGTGCCAGAGTCATTCAATGACAAGAATCCGATTAGTGAGGAGCTGAAGGCGTTTTATGAGTACCATTCCATTTTGATGGAACCATGGGACGGACCGGCTGCCTTGTTGTTCAGCGACGGACGTTATGCAGGTGGTATGCTCGACCGTAACGGTTTGCGTCCGGCACGGTACCTGATCACCAAAAATGATATGATGGTGGTAGCCAGCGAAGCTGGAGTCATTAATTTTGAACCTGAAGCCATTAAGGAAAAAGGCCGTCTTCAACCAGGCAAGATATTATTGGTAGATACCCAGGAAGGACGTATTTACTACGATGGAGAACTGAAGAGCCAGTTGGCAGCTTCCAAGCCTTATCGTCAGTGGCTTTCTACCAACCGTATTGAACTGGATACATTGCGCAGTGGCCGTAAGATTTCCAATTCTGTACCTGATTATGAACGTCGCCTGCGTGCATTCGGATTTACTCGCGAAGACATAGAACGTACGCTTACTCCGATGTGTATGAATGGGGCCGAACCTACAGCTTCTATGGGGAACGATACTCCTCTGGCTGTGTTGTCCGACAAGCCGCAGATATTGTTCAATTATTTCCGTCAACAGTTTGCGCAGGTGACCAATCCGCCAATCGATCCGATACGTGAGGAACTGGTGATGTCGCTGACGGAATATATCGGAGCTGTAGGAACCAACATCTTGTTGCCGAGTGAATCGCATTGTAAGATGGTGCGTCTGCCACATCCGATTCTGAACAATACGCAGCTTGATATATTGTGCAACATTCGTTATAAAGGGTTCAATACCGTGAAGTTGCCGATGCTGTTCGATGCAGCAAGAGGAGCGGAAGGTCTGCGTGAGGCATTGAATGAGTTGTGCAAGAAAGCCGAGGCGGCAGTGGACGAAGGTGTGAACTACATCATTCTTTCCGATCGTGAGATTGATGCAGCACATGCAGCCATTCCTTCTTTGCTGGCTGTAAGTGCCGTACACCATCACCTGATTTCTGTACAAAAGAGAGTACAGACCGCATTGGTGGTAGAAAGTGGAGAAATTCGGGAAGTGATGCACGCTGCCTTGTTGCTGGGATATGGAGCGAGCGCCATCAATCCGTATATGGTATTTGCCATTCTGGATGACATGGTGAAGAAAGGCGATGTGCAGTTGAATTATGAAACCGCCGAAAAGAACTACATAAAAGCCGTTTGCAAGGGACTCTATAAAGTAATGAGTAAGATGGGTATCAGTACGATACGTTCTTACCGTGGAGCCAAGATTTTTGAAGCCGTTGGTTTGGGCAGTGAAGTGCTTTCTACTTACTTCGGTACTCCTTCTTCATCCATTGGAGGTGTCGGATTGGAAAGCATTGCCAAAGATTACCAGGCGTTCCATGATGCAGGTTTTGCAAAAGAGGTCGACGATTTGTTGCCTTACATCGGTCAGTTCTCCTACCGTAAGGATGGCGAGAAGCATGCCTGGAATCCGGAAACTATCAGTGCTTTGCAGTTGGCCACTCGTTTGGGAAGTTATGCTAAGTTCAAGGAATATACGCGTCGGGTAGATGAAAAGGAAAGTCCGATATTCTTGCGTGACTTCTTCTCTTTCCACCGTAATCCGATTCCATTGGAAGATGTAGAGCCGGTAGAGGAAATTGTAAAGCATTTTGTAACGGGCGCCATGTCTTTTGGTTCTATCAGTAAAGAGGCGCATGAAGCCATGGCACTGGCCATGAACAAGCTGAACGCCCGTAGTAATACGGGTGAAGGAGGAGAGGATTCCGACCGTTTCCATGAAACCTACGATGGCATTTCCTTGTGCAGTAAGACCAAACAGGTCGCTTCCGGACGTTTCGGTGTAACCACTGAATACTTGGTGAATGCCGAAGAAATTCAGATTAAGGTAGCACAGGGTGCTAAACCGGGTGAAGGTGGACAGCTTCCGGGATTCAAGGTAAATGAAGTGATTGCCAAGACGCGTCATTCTATTCCGGGCATTTCGTTGATTTCGCCTCCCCCTCATCACGATATTTATTCAATTGAAGACTTGGCTCAGCTGATATTCGATTTGAAGAACGTGAATCCGAAAGCCAAAATCAGTGTGAAACTGGTAGCTGAAAGTGGTATTGGTACCATTGCAGCCGGTGTGGCAAAAGCAAAGGCTGATTTGATTGTCATTTCAGGAGCAGAAGGTGGAACAGGAGCTTCTCCGGCCTCTTCCATGCGCTATGCCGGTATTTCTCCGGAAATCGGTCTGAGCGAGACACAGCAGACACTGGTACTCAACGGACTCCGTGGTCAGGTACGTTTGCAGACTGACGGACAGTTGAAGACTGGACGTGACATCATCAGCATGGCTTTGCTGGGAGCAGAAGAGTTTGGATTCGGAACTTCTGTATTGATTGTTTTGGGATGTGTCATGATGCGTAAATGTCATGCCAATACGTGTCCGGTAGGTGTGGCTACACAGGATCCGCAGTTGCGGGCACATTTCCGCGGACATTACCGTTATGTAGTCAACTTCTTCCGTTTCCTGGCACAAGAGGTACGTGAATACCTGGCAGAGATGGGATTCTCCCGTCTGGAAGACATTGTAGGACGTACGGATTTGATTGAAATACGTCCGACAACTCATGAAAAGGCTTCATTGCTCGATTTCAGTAAATTGTTGCACAAAGTCGATAATGGTGCTGCCTTACATAATGTAACGGAACAGCGTCATGAGATAGAGCACGTGAAGGATGTCAGTATGCTGGCTGCTGCACGCGAAGCACTGGAAAACCGTAAGGAGGTATCGTTGGAATATGCCATATCCAATACCGACCGTTCGGTAGGAGCCATGCTTTCTGGAGCCGTAGCTGCCAAGTATGGACAGGCTGGATTGCCCGCACAGACCATCCAGGTGAAGTTCAAAGGTTCAGCCGGACAGAGTTTCGGTGCTTTCCTTCCGCATGGGGTCAGCTTCAAGCTGGAAGGTGAAGCGAATGATTACCTGGGCAAGGGCTTGAGCGGAGGACATATTTCGGTACAGCCTCCGGTAAGAAGCAATTTCCTGGCCGAAAACAACGTAATCGCTGGTAATACATTGTTGTATGGTGCCACAAGTGGAGAGGTGTATATCAATGGTTGCGTAGGTGAACGCTTTGCCGTACGTAACTCCGGTGCCATTGCGGTAGTAGAAGGAGTAGGCGACCATTGCTGTGAGTACATGACAGGCGGACGAGTAGTCGTACTGGGTAAGACCGGACGTAACTTTGCTGCAGGTATGAGTGGGGGAGTTGCTTACGTATGGGATAAAGACCGTAACTTCGATTACTTCTGTAACATGGAAATGGTAGAGCTTTCTCTGTTGGAAGATGCTACAGCCCGCAAGGAACTGCATGAACTGGTTCGTCAGCATTATCTGTACACCGGTTCTCAACTGGCACGTACGATGTTGGATAACTGGAGCCGTTATGTAGAAGAATTTATTCAGGTAACTCCGATTGAATACAAGAAAGTGCTGGCTGAAGAGCAGATGCGCAAACTGCAGCAGAAGATAGCCGAAGTACAGCGTGATTATTGATTAATTGTTGAACAGTAAAAAACTAGATATATGGGAAATCCAAAAGCATTTCTGACCGTTCCCAGACAAGAGGCTGGATACCGTCCGGTACACGACCGTATCATGGACTTCAGTGAAGTGGAACAGACGTTGAACACAAGCGAGCGAAAGCTCCAGGCATCGCGGTGTATGGACTGTGGGGTACCTTTCTGCCATTGGGCATGCCCGTTGGGCAATCGTCCTCCGGAGTTCCAGGATGCCATGTACAAGGGAAAATGGAAAGAAGCTTATGAGATACTTACCGGAACCAATGATTTTCCGGAGTTCACTGGCCGTATATGTCCGGCATTGTGTGAAAAGAGTTGTGTGTTGAAGTTGAGTATGGATGCACCGGTAACCATTCGTGAAGATGAAGCTGCTATCATTGAAGCTGCTTTTCGTGAAGGGTATGTACAGCCTCGTCAATATGAACGAAACGGGAAGTCTGTGGCTGTCATCGGTTCCGGACCTGCAGGACTGGCGGCTGCCAATCAGTTGAACCGCAGAGGATATGCGGTGACGGTGTTCGAAAAACTGGAATACGTGGGAGGCTTGTTGCGATTTGGTATTCCGAATTTTAAGCTCAGCAAATCGGTAATCGATCGCCGTGTGGCAGTGATGGAAGCAGAAGGAATCACTTTCAAGGTCAATGCCGATATTGACGTGACAAATCTTCCCGAAGGATTTGATGCATACTGCATTTGTACGGGTACGCCGCAGGCACGCGATTTGAATATCCCCGGACGTGAATTGAAAGGTATTCATTTTGCCATGGAGATGCTGGCACAGCAGAACCGCGTACTGGCCGGACAGCGCATTCCAGAGGAGGAACGCATCACGGCAAAAGGCAAGCATGTGCTGGTAATTGGAGGTGGAGATACGGGTAGTGACTGTATCGGAACAAGTAACCGTCAGGGAGCACTCAGTGTAACGCAGATTGAAATTATGCCGAAGCCTCCTGTAGGTCATAATCCGAATACTCCGTGGCCGCAGTGGCCGGTGGTTCTCAAAACCAGCAGCAGTCATGAAGAAGGATGCATACGTCGGTGGAGTTTGACCTCCAACCGCTTCTTGGAAGAAGACGGGAAAGTGTGCGGTGTAGAAGTGGAAGAAGTGGAATGGACTCCGGGAGCCGAAGGAGAACGTCCGGTGATGAAGCCGACTGGGAAGAAAGAAATCCTGAAAGCCGATTTGGTATTGCTGGCGATGGGATTCCTTCGTCCGGTACAACCTGAATTCCCGGCAAATGTTTTTGTGGCCGGTGATGCAGCTACCGGAGCCAGTCTGGTTGTGAAGTGCATTGCAGGCGGTCGGAAGGCCGCAGCCGACATTGATGCATATTTAAGCCGAAAATAATTGATTACATACAAAATATAAATACAACTTTACGATTATGTGTGGCATTGCAGCTATTTTAAATATCAGAAAACAGACTCCAGAGTTGCGTGAAAAAGCATTGGCCATGGCTCGAAAGATTCGTCATCGTGGTCCCGACTGGAGTGGAATTTATTGTGGGGAATCGGCTATCTTAGCGCATGAACGTTTGTCGATTGTAGACCCGCAGAGTGGCGGACAGCCATTGTACTCACCCGATAAGAAAGTGGTACTGGCCGTGAACGGCGAAATCTACAATCACCGTGAGATTCGTAAGGAGTATGCCGGAAAATATGATTTCCAGACAGGAAGTGACTGTGAAGTAATCTTGGCACTTTATCAAGAATACGGAATACATTTTCTGGAAAAGCTGAATGGTATTTTTGCTTTCGTGCTGTACGATTCAGAAAAAGATGAGTTTCTCATCGCTCGCGACCCTATCGGGGTGATTCCACTTTATATTGGTTATGACAGCGATGGCAAAGTCTATTGTGCCAGCGAACTGAAAGCGTTGGAAGGTTTTTGTGAACGCTATGAACCCTTTTTACCCGGACATTGTTATTATAGCAAGGACGGGAAGATGACCCGCTGGTACGTTCGCGACTGGACTCAGTATGAGGCAGTAGCTGATGCACCGGCATCGGTAAGCGCTTTGCGGGAAGGCTTGGAAAAAGCCGTACGTGAGCAACTGATGAGTGATGTACCTTATGGCGTATTGCTCTCAGGAGGTCTGGACAGTTCGGTCATTTCTGCCATTGCCAAGCGTTATGCAGCCCGTCGTGTGGAAACGGATGGAAAGATGGCGGCATGGTGGCCTCAGCTTCATTCCTTTGCCATTGGTCTGGAGGGAGCCCCCGATTTGGCCAAGGCACGTGAAGTGGCTGATTTCATCGGTACTGTGCACCATGAAATTCACTACACCATTCAGGAAGGTCTCGACGCACTTCGCGATGTAATTTATTACATTGAGACTTACGATGTAACGACAGTTCGAGCTTCTACACCTATGTACTTGCTGGCTCGTGTCATCAAGAGTATGGGCATCAAGATGGTGCTTAGCGGAGAAGGTGCAGATGAAATTTTTGGTGGTTATCTGTATTTCCACAAAGCTCCCGATGCACGGGCTTTCCATGAAGAGACTGTACGTAAATTGTCCAAGCTTTATTTGTATGATTGCTTGCGGGCCAATAAATCATTGGCAGCTTGGGGAGTAGAAGGACGTGTGCCGTTCCTTGACAAGGAATTCTTGGATGTGGCCATGCGGTTGAACCCGGAAGCCAAGATGTGTCCCGGAAAAACCATCGAAAAGAAAATCGTACGCGAAGCTTTTGCCGACTTGTTGCCTGAAAGCGTGGCATGGCGTCAGAAAGAACAATTTAGTGACGGTGTGGGATACAGCTGGATTGATACGCTGAAGGACTTCACGTCAAAAGAAGTATCCGACGAAGAGATGGCGCATGCGGCTGAACGTTTCCCGGTGAATCCTCCCCGTAACAAGGAAGAGTACTACTATCGCTCTATCTTTGAGGAGCATTTCCCGAGTGAGAGTGCGGCTAAGAGTGTTCCCAGTGTACCGAGTGTGGCTTGTTCTACAGCGGAGGCACTGGCTTGGGATAAAGCTTTCCAGCATATCAATGAGCCGAGCGGACGTGCGGTAACCGATGTACATGAAGAGGGATACAAAAACTAAACTGATTATCAGATATGAAAATAGAATTTACAAAAATGCATGGTCTGGGTAATGATTACATCTATGTGAATACGATGAAATACCCGTTGACTAATCCGGAAGAAAAGTCCATAGCCTGGAGTCGTCCTCATACGGGGATAGGCAGTGACGGACTGGTGCTGATTGGCGATTCGGACAAGGCTGATTTCGGCATGCGTATTTTTAATGCGGACGGTTCTGAGGCCAAGATGTGTGGAAATGCCAGTCGCTGTATCGGGAAGTATTTGTATGAATATGGACTGACTACGAAGACGGATATTCTGCTGGATACGCTTTCCGGTATCAAGGAACTGCATTTGCAGGTGAAGGAGGGAAAAGTAGAGTCTGTTCGGGTGGATATGGGAATCCCTGCCGATATTCACTGGGTGGATTTGGGCAATGCTTATCCCTTTCGGAAAGGAGTGGCTGTGTCAATGGGAAACCCTCATCTGGTTATTTTTGTAGATAAAATGGAGGAGGTAGCTCTTGCTGAAGTAGGACCGGTGCTTGAACGTCATCCGCTTTTCCCGGATCGGGTAAACGTAGAGTTCGCTCAGGTATTGGACAAAGAAAACATACGCATGCGGGTATGGGAAAGAGGATCCGGTATCACACAAGCTTGTGGTACGGGAGCATGTGCTACCGCTGTGGCAGCAGCTTTTTCCGGACAATGCGGCTCCCACCC
>OGMI01000592.1_pt1 | contig 14470 bp, 13 predicted proteins | sample 1573201 | NCBI WGS metagenome assembly OGMI01 (sample SAMEA2582012, study PRJEB24529) | metagenome | biome: Human gut stool | place: China | collected 2011
TTTTATTATTTTGATATTCTATTATTGTTCTTGAATATATTGTTCCATCTTTTTTAAAAAAATAGACAGTTTTCATATCAGCATTGATATTTGATATATTTTCTTTAAAGCCTTCTTTATCAATAGGAGTTTTAAGGCTACTATTTCCAGCCTCACCTAAAATCACTCCATTTTTATCAACTATAGATAAAGTAGAGTTTTGATACATTCCAAAAGTTTTTCTCAATAGTTGATTTCTTATTACTCTAGCTCTTTCATTATATGTAAGTTTATTATTAAAACTTTCATTTCCAAATAAAATGATATTATTGGTTATTTGATTTAAGTCATCTTTTATTTTTAGAACTTCCCCAATATAAGCACGATTAACTAAAATCATTTTGTCTTTAGCTGATTCAACAACTTTTGATTCTATATTTTGAAATGCAGTAAAGGTAAGGAAAAGAGCTATAGTTACAGATACTATTATTATTGCAATATCATTATAAAATATCATTCTTACTAAAAGAGAATTTCTACTTACCTTCATTTAACTTATTTCTCCTTTTTAGTTAATCCTACTCTTTCCCTCTCTTTGTCAATATCTTTTATTCTAACTTTTATTATTTGACCAACAGATAGTACTTTACTAGGATCATCTATGAATTTATTAGATATTTCTGAAATATGTAAAAGAGCATCATTTTTTAAACCAATATCAATAAAAGCTCCAAATTTTACAACATTTCTAACAGTTCCTTCCACTTCCATTCCTGGTTGTAAATTTTCTATTTTTAAAATATCTGATTTTAAAAGTGGTTTTTCAAAACTATCTCTAGGGTCTCTTCTATCTCTAATTAAAGCTTCATATATATCTTTTACTGTTTCAGCACCATATTCTTTATCTTTAGCAAATTTACTGTAATTGAAATTTTTTAACTTTTCTCTAGCAGCACTTAAGTCTTTTCCGTACTCATCTACAGTAATTCCAGCTTCTTTTAATAGATCAATAGCTATATGGTAAGATTCAGGGTGAATTATAGTGTTATCTAAAACATTTTCACCATCTACTATAACTAAGAAACCAGCCATTTGTTCATAGGCTTTAGCCCCTATTCCTTTAACTTTTAAAAGTTCTTTTCTATTTTTAAAATTTCCATTATCTTTTCTATAATCTACTATATTTTTAGCTATATTTTTCTTAATTCCTGAAATATGAGAAAGAAGTGCCCAAGAAGCTGTATTTAAGTTAGCACCAACACTATTGACAACATATGTGATTACAGCATCTAAAGATTCATCAAGTTTACCTTGATTTACATCATGTTGATACATACCTACACCAATTGATTTAGGATCAATTTTAACAAGCTCAGCAAGAGGATCTTGTACTCTTCTTCCTATTGAAATAGCTCCTCTAACTGTAACATCTAAATCTGGAAACTCTTCAGCAGCTATTTTAGATGCAGAGTAGATAGAAGCACCAGCTTCATTAGCTATAAGATATTTAGTATTTAAATTATGTTTTTTTATAACTTCTGCAATGAAACTTTCTGTTTCTCTTGAAGCAGTACCGTTTCCTATAACTATAATATCTATATTATATTTTAGTCCATTATCTTCCATTATTACTCTTTCAGGAATCTCACCGAAAATTACTCCTGTTTTTTGCTCTACACCTTCAAGAGTATGCATCTCTGCCACTAAGAAAAATACATCATTTTCTCTATAAAAACCATTTTTATCTATAACAGCAACTTTACATCCAGTTCTATATCCAGGATCTAAAGCTAATATATTTTTTTCTTTTAATGGAGCTTGCATTAAAAGATTTTTTAAATTTTCTTTAAAAACCTTTATAGCTTCCTCTTCAGCTTTATCAGTAAGAATATTTCTTACTTCTCTTTCAATTGATGGAAGAATCAATCTATCAAGGGCATCTACAATAATTTTAATATAAGTTTCTTGTAAATTTTTATTTTTAAAATCTTTTAATATAAGCTTTTCAATTTTAGTTCTAACTTCATCCTCAAAAGATATAGAAACAGCAAGTATTTCTTCACTTTCTCCTCTATTTACAGCAAGAATTCTATGAGAAGGCATTTTAGAAATAGGTTCATTATATAAATAGTAATCTGAATAAACTTTTTTTACATCTAATTCTTTAGCTTTTTTAGTTTCTTTAGTATTTATAATTCCTTTAGAAAGCATAATCTCTCTAATTTGCTCTCTATAAATAGGAGTTTCAGAGATATTTTGAGCTAAAATTAGCATAGCTCCTTCTATTGCTTCTTCAGTAGTAGGAACTTCTTCATTTAGAAACTCTTTAGCTTTTTCAGTTACGGCTTCATTTGATACAGCTTCTAACATATAGTTAGCAAGAGGCTCTAAACCTCTTTCTTTAGCAATATCAGCTTTAGTTTTTCTTTTCTTTCTATATGGGAAATATATATCCTCTATCTCTTGAAGTTTTGTAGCTAAATTAATAGATTTTATAATATCTTCAGTTAATTTTCCTTGCTCATCAATTAATCTAATTACTTCTTCTTTTCTCTTTTCTAAGTTTCTTTGGTATGTAACTGTTTCTAAGATTTTTCCTATCTCTATCTCATCTAAGTTATTAGTAACCTCTTTTCTATATCTAGCAATAAAAGGTACAGTTGCTCCTTCATCAAGAAGTTGCATAGTATTAGTAACTTGAGATAGTTTTAAGCCTAACTCTTTAGCAACTTGTTCAAATATTTTTTCCATAATTCACCTTTATTTTTCATTTTAATTTCTGAACTTCATTATATTATACCAAAACTTTATTAGCTTGTCTAATGAAAAAAGGACTTTATACAGTAGTATAAAGCCCTAAAATACATTAAATTAACTATTTTCTTTTAGCTTCTTCGAATTTTGCCCATACTCCAGCTTTAACTAATATTGACTTTACAGTTCTAGTTGGTTGAGCTCCATTTAATAAGAATTTTACGATTTCTTCTTCTTTTAATACAACTCTAGAATCTTCTAATGGGAAGTAGTTTCCTAAGTAAGCAACTGCTTTACCATCTCTTTTTGATAATGCTTCCATAGCTACAACTCTATAAGAAGGTCTTTTTTTGTCTCCTAATCTAGTTAATCTTAATTTTAACATACGTTTCACGTCTCCTTTTATATTATTTATATTTTAAACTTTTAATTTATTTACTTTATTAAAATGGAAATTTTCCACCTTTAAATCCACCAGGGAACGAAGGGAATGATGGCATTTTTCCACCACTGAACATTTTCATCATAGCTTTCATTTGATCAAATTGTTTTAGAAGTCTATTGATATCAGCTACTTCTGTTCCACTTCCTTTAGCTATTCTCTGTTTTCTACTTGCTTTTAAAATCTCAGGTTTTTTTCTTTCTTCTTTTGTCATAGATTGGATAATTGCTTCAACTTTTTTCATCTCTTTTTCAGCAGGAGCTAAATCTCCAATTTGACTCATACCTGGAATTAATTTTAATATGCTTCCTAATGAACCAAGTTTCTTTATATTTTGTAATTGTTTTAAGAAATCATCTAAGTCAAATTTTTGAGTTCTAATTTTTTCTTCTAAAGATTTTGCATCTTCTTCATCAATAGCACTTTGAGCTTTTTCAACTAAAGATACTACATCTCCCATTCCTAAGATTCTTGATACAAGTCTTTCAGGATGGAAAAGTTCAATATCATCAATTTTTTCTCCAACTCCAACAAATTTTATAGGTTTTCCTACTACTGTTTTTATTGAAAGAGCAGCTCCTCCTCTAGTGTCTCCATCTAACTTAGTAAGCACAACACCATCAATGTTTAGTACATTGTTAAAAGATTCTGCTAAATTAACCGCATCTTGTCCAATCATAGCATCAACTACTAATAGAATTTCTTGTGGTCTAGTTTTTTTCTTAATCTCTTTTAACTCTTCCATAAGTTTTTCATCTATATGTAATCTTCCAGCTGTATCTATTATCATGTAAGTTGAACCAAGTTCTTTAGCTTTAGCTAAACCTCTTTCACAGATTCCTACAGCATCTTGATGATTTTCTTCAGAATATACTTCAATTCCAGTTTGCTCTCCTAAAACTTGTAATTGTTTAATTGCTGCTGGCCTATATACATCGGCTCCAACCATTAAAACTTTTTCCCCTTGTTTTTTTAGGAAATTTCCAAGTTTAGCAGCAAATGTAGTTTTCCCTGCTCCTTGTAATCCTGCTAACATAAGTACAGTAGGATTTTTAACTCCTTTTGTAAGTCTAGCATTAGTTCCACCTAAAAGTTCAACAAGTTCATCATTAACTATTTTTATAAATTGTTGTCCAGGGTTGATTCCTTTTAAAACATCAGTTCCAATAGCTTTTTCTTGAATTTTTGCTGTAAAATCTTTTACAACTTTATAGTTAACGTCAGCTTCTAAAAGTGACATTTTAACCTCTCTAAGAGCTTCTTTTATATTACTTTCACTTAGTTTTCCATGACCTCTAACTTTTTTAAAGATCTCTTGAAATCTAGAACCTAAATTATCTAACATATACACCTCAACTAAAATAATTTTTCTATTATTTCATCTAGTCTTTCAACTTTAAAATCTTCTTTTAATTTTAAGAGTTCATTATATACTCTTTTCTCTCTTTCATGAAATCCTAGCTTTTCTTCATAATCTCTCAGCTGTTTAATTCCTCTTTTAATATTATCATATACTGCTTGTCTACTAACACCATTGTTTTTAGCTATTTCAGATAAAGAAAGATCTTCTTCAAAGTGATTTATTAAATACTCTTTTTGTTTATCACTTAACAAGTTTCTATAATAATCTAAAAGTGTGGATACTTCTAAAAATTCCTCTAATTCCATTATATCACCAGCATATTATATAAGATTATTCAAAAACTGTCAAGTGTTTTTTCTTTACAATTTGAAAAAATTAATATAAAAAAGAAGAGTAAGTATAAATTCTTAAATTTATAATAAACTCTTCTTTTTTATATTAATTTTGTTTTTAAAAAGTAATATTTGAATTTAATTCTAATTTTTCTCCATATCTTAATTTATTTCTCATATTTTGAATAATGTTGTCCAGTTTTGTCAAATCTTCAAGAATCTTTTTTTCTTCATTTGTAATATCCATTATTTTATGTATTCCACCATTATTCATAACGATTCTTTTATCTCCCATAAGAGCAAGAAGTGGATCATGGGTAGCCATAAGAACAATTTTTTCTTCCCCAACAAGTAGATCTAAAGCTTTTTTTCTATCTATACCAGCATTCTCTATCTCATCTATAAGCACTATTGGAGATGTACTCAATATAGCCGTGTCTGCTATCATCAGTGCCCTCGATTGCCCTCCACTTAAACTTGTAATTGGGGCATCTATTTTGAATTTTTCTCCAGCTAATTCATTAGCTTTTTCAAAAATTTTCTCTATTACACTCTCTTCATTCTCAACCATTCTACTCTTAGCATGAAGTTCTAAAAATTCATAAACACTTAAGTCCATTACAAAGTTCATATTTTGAGAAAGTTGAGCTACTAACTTATTACTTGATGAAAATCTACTCTTCTTATCTAAAGGTTTCCCATTCACTAATATAGTTCTTTTAGTTGGAGTATCTCCTTGAGCTCCCCACTCTATATCTGCTAACAATCTACTTTTCCCACTTCCTGTTGGGCCAACTATTGAGATTATCTCACCCTTACGAATAGTAAACTCTCCAAACTCCTCTTTTTCTCCAAACTTATTTATTCCAGCTAAAATTGTCATCTCCTCTATACTATTATCTTCTATCCCTAGTATCTCTACCATTTGATTGACAAATTCAACTAAATTTTCTACAAATTTCTCTCTATCTAATGATTTTTCCTCTAAAGTAGTCTCATCATAACCATTTAAAATCTCTGATATATTCAACTCCAACTCTATATCTATCTGATTATCCTTTAAGAACTCCTCTACAAAAGGATATTTTTCTATAATTACTTTTAACTTATTCTCTAATAAAAATTTTCTACTTACCACAACAACTTCCTCCTTTACAAGAAGAGCTTAGATCTATCTTTCTAACATTTCCCATCTGATGCTCCTCTCCGATTCTAGTCTCTCCTAAACAGTAAGAACATAGAGCCGATGGCATAGAGAATCTCAAACTTTTACCCTTTAGGCTTTCTAATTTTTCATCTTCATCATAGATAAGAGTTCCAAATTCATAAGCTCCCTGTCCATTAAGTCCATTTACATGCATAATAGTAGCCTTAGGATTAACAGACATAACTCTTGAGGCAAAAACCTCTCTCTCTGCTTGAGACACTATATCCCCCTTTGTTATCACTACTATATCGGCACTCTTTAACATTGGTCCTATTTTTTTAGGAGTATTTACACCACTTAAATTATCTATTACACATACAGCCTTTATATCCTTTATATACGGCGAACATCTATTACATAATCCAGCACTCTCTGTAATAAGGATATCTAATTTTTCCTCTACTCCCCATTTTACAACCTCTTCAATATTACTTACAAAATAGTGATCTGGACATAGAGAACCTGATAAGCCTTTTCTAACCGGAACTCCTATTTTCTCGTAAAGTTTATCATCATCTGTATACAAACAATCAAACTTTACTACTCCTACTCTTATTCCTCTTTGTTTAAAACTCTCTATTGTTTTAATTATTAAAGATGTTTTCCCTGATGATGGTGGTCCTGATATTGTTATTAAGTTCATCTTACTCCTCCTCACTCGCTCTAAAGAATATCTCCTTTGTTTTTTCCAATATTTCACCTATATTGTTGTTGTGGATATACTCCCAACCACACCACATAAATTTCTTTCCTTCTATTCTATTATCTACATTTGGATTTACAGTTGGAAACAACCCTTGATGTGAAAATACTGCTCCTACCTCTTCTCCTGCTAAATAATCTACAAGTTTTTGAATTTTTTTAGCTTTATCCTTTTTTGTAAGCATAAATATTGGAGAAATTGCAGCTCCATCACTTGGCCATACTGGTACCATTGGTCCATCAGCTTTTATCATCTTTGTAAAGAAGTATGGCATAATAGTAACTGTTGGAGTGTTTGTTTTCATCTTATCTGATTTTACCATTTGAGATGGATGTAGATTCTCTAATAGTGCCCTTCCTAAATTTGCTACTCCCTCTTCTCCATAGTTTTTATTTATATTTATCAAAATAGAGTTAAATAAGTCAAAGTCTGATATTGGTAAACTTACAGATTTTCTAAACTCTGGTTTTAATAGGTCTGCCCAAGATGTTGGTATCTCTCTATCCCCTAACATATTCTTATTTACTAAAAATACAGCTGGTACTACTCCTAGCATAGAGTAATCTCCATCTGGATCCTTTAAAGATATCTCTTCATTTTGGAAATCTTTATTATATCTCTCTATACCTGTGATATCTTTAAATATATGCTCCTTTTTAAATTTACCCATAAGTTTCTCTTCAAAAAATAGATCAAAACCTGCTGATATAAATATATCTGCTAACTTCTCAGGATGATTAGCTTTTATCACATCATCTTTTAACCAATCTAATCCAGCCGATGCAGCTTTTAACTCATATTTTACCTTTATCTCTGGATTTTCTTCTAAAAATTTTGTAAATCCCTCTAATAACGGTATTCTAATTGGACAAGGAAGAAGTCCCATAACTGTTATTTCTTCATCTTCTACATTATTTTTTTTCATTGTGATATCTGCACTATCTCTATTTTGATTAATAAATTCATTTAACATCTCTACAAAAGTTTCTACATTTATTTTTTTTGTTAATAGGGCATTTTTTAGACTTAATTTTCCTAATATACTCTTTACACTTTCACTATTCAAATTTTTAAATCCCTTTGATTCTAAAAACTCTATACTTTCAGGATATTTCTCACATATCTCTAAAATTGTCATATTTTCATCTATATATCTCATAATCTCCTCCATAAATCTCTTCTATTTTCGTATACATTATACTATATAATTTACAAAAAGACAGTAACATATGTTACAAAAGAAAAAAGAGAGGAAAGTTTTTCCTCTCAATAAAATTTTACTCTATTATATCTCTCTAATGTGGATATTTTGGCTTCTATCTGGTCCAACTGATACAACAGATATTGGGCATCCAATAATCTCTTCAATTCTCTTTAAATACTTCTTACAATTTTCTGGTAAATCATCATAACATTTTACTTGAGTTATATCTTCATCCCATCCAGGTAACTCTTCATATACAGGTTTTGCTCTATATAACATTTCAGTATCTGCTGGCATAAATTCATAAATCTCTCCATCTACTTCATAAGCAGTACAAATTTTTAAAGTTCCTAATCCACTTAATACATCTATCTTAGTAATAACTATATCTGTAAGACCATTTATCATTGTAGCGTATTTTCCTACTACTAAGTCTAACCAACCACATCTTCTTGGTCTACCAGTTACAGCACCATACTCTCCACCAAGTTGTCTTACTTTCTCTCCAAATTCTCCATGTAATTCAGTTACAAAAGGACCTTCTCCAACTCTTGTAGTATAAGCTTTCATAACTCCAATTCCTTTGTCTATCTTTCTAGGTGATACTCCAGCTCCTGTAGTAACTCCTCCTGTAGTTGGTGAAGATGAAGTTACAAATGGATATGTTCCATAGTTAATATCTAGCATTAGTGCTTGTGCTCCCTCAAATAAAACTAACTTATCTTCATCAAGAGCTTTATTTACTACAGGGATAGTATCAATTATTCTATGTCTTATTTTATTTGCATATTCAGTATAATCAGCTAGTATCTTATCATAGTCTAATGGTTCAGCTCCATAGATTTTTGTTATTATTTCATTTTTGGCTTCTAAATTATATTTTAATTTTTTAGCAAATTTATCCATATCTAATAGGTCTACCATTCTGATTCCATCTCTCCAGATTTTATCAGCATAACATGGTCCTATTCCCTTTTTAGTAGTTCCTATTTTCATCTCTCCAGCATTTGCTTCTTTTAATTCATCTAATTTTACATGATAAGGCATAATAACATGTGCTCTATCACTTATTAAAACATGGTCTGTTCTAGCTCCTCTAGTCTCTAATGATGCTAACTCATCTAATAATACTTTTGGATCTACTACAACTCCTGGTCCTATTATACAAGTTCCACCATGTAATACTCCTGAAGGTAAAAGTTTTAATATAAATTTCTCTCCATTTACTACTACAGTGTGTCCTGCATTGTTTCCACCTTGGAATCTTACAACGTAATCAGCTCTATCTGCTAATACATCTATAATTTTTCCCTTTCCTTCGTCACCCCATTGAGTTCCTACTACTACATATCCAGCCATTGTTACCTCCTACTAGCTTACTTTATTTTTTCAATTTCAATATAGTTAATATTTTTGTTATGTTTACATAAAAATAGTTGTTCAAACTCTGTCTTTATATTGTCTGCTGCCTTTTCACTTTTATGTAAATCTGGTGTATGATAGATTACTCTGTATCCATCTAAACTTTCAGCTAAATCTATTACATCTTGATAATATTTGTCGTGGTCAGTTTTAAAATAGAATATTCCACCTTTTTTTAATATTACATCTAAAGTTTTGAAAAAGCTCTCTTGAACTACTCTATTTTTTTCATTTTCTTCCCAAGGATCAGGGAAATTAACATATATACCATCAACCTCATTCTCAGCTATAAAATCTAAGATTTCTTCTCCTCTTCTTCTTAAGAAAAGAGCATTTTTAGAACCATCTCTTTTTACTTTATTAGCAGATAAAACAAGTCTTTTAAATCTCAATTCTAGTCCTATATGATTTCTCTCAGGATATCTTTTTGCCATTCCTTGTGCAAAATTTCCACTTCCAGAGCCAATTTCTAAATATATAGGATTATCGTTTCCAAAAAGTTCATGCCATTTTCCCTTATATGAATCCATTATTTTTTTATCATAGATAATGTATTCAGGATAGTCCAAAAGTTTAAACATATATGGATTATAATTTTTTCTTGGACTTTTGAAAAAATGACTCCATAGATTTTCTTTTAAATCTTCCATCTGTCCTCCGTTATAAATTTTTTATTTTTTCAATAATTTTATCAGTTATTTGACTGTTTTTTTCAAAAAGATTTTTTATTTTTTCTTTTGATCTATTTTGATTTTGCTCTACTTTATCTATAGTAGTTAAAAATTCTGAACTATTATTTACTTTATATCCCAATTGTAGTTGTAAAATTTCATTAGAAATTTCTTTTACATTTTGAAGATAAGGACCAAATATTGGTGTTTTTCCATAAAATAAAGGTTCTAACAAACTGTGACCACCAATATTTACTAAAGTTCCACCTACAAAAGCTACATCTGTGATAGAGTAAATCTTTCTTAATAATCCAATTTTATCTACAATTATTATATCTGTTTTCTCATTTTTTCCTTTTTCAATATCACTAAATTTTTTATAACTAAATCCATATTGTTTTATGATCTCTTCAACTTGTGGAGTTCTCTCTATATGTCTAGGAACTAGAATTAAAAGAGTGTTTTTTAGTTTTTTAAAAGTATCTAATAAAACTTCATATTCTCCAGTTCTACTACTTCCAGCAGTAAAAACTTTTCTTCCATCTACAGAGAAAAATCTTATTAATTCTTCTTTTTCTTGTTTAGTATATTCTGGAAATTTTATATCAAATTTTATATTTCCTAAAGTTTCTACTCTCTCTTTTTGAGCTCCAATTTCTATAATTCTCTTACTATCTTCTTCAGATTGCATGTAGAATTTAGTGATATACAAGAATAAAGATTTTAAATAATTTTTTAAAAGTTTATATCTGCTTAAACTTTTATCAGAAATTCTTCCATTCACAATTATTATTTTTGTTTTCTTTCCCACTTCTTTTATTAGATTAGGCCAAATCTCTGTTTCAATTAAAATTAATAAATTTAAATTTATTTTATTTAAAATACTTTTTATATTTTTTTTATCATCTAGTGGGAAATAAAATATATCAACTCTCTCATTTTTACCAAATTTTTCTTTGGCAACATTTATTCCTGTATCTGTAAATAAAGTTAGAAGAATTCTTTCCTCTCTTTTATCAAGTAGTTTTTTTATAAGAGGTTCAGAAAGATTTATTTCACCTACTGATGAACAGTGTATCCAAATATATTCTTCTTTTTTTAATGAGGAAAAATCTTGTTTCAATCTTTTTTTTAAAAATTCTCCTTTTTTTCCACCTATCATTATTAAGAATAAAATAAAAGGAGTGAGAAATACTCTTAATATTTGATAAAACATTTTAAGCTCCTATTTTTTTATCTATATATTTAGAAATTTCTTCTACTACTTCCTCAATTGACATAATACTACTATCAATTTCATGAGCATCTTCAGCTTTCATAAGAGGACTTTCTTCACGTGTAGAGTCTATAAAATCTCTCTCTTTGATAGAAGCTAGTACAGATTCATAATCAGCTTCTACTCCTTTTTCTTTATATTCTTTTAATCTTCTATTAGCTCTTTCTTCAGGAGAAGCTACTAAATATATCTTAACATCAGCATTGGGAAAAACAACTGTTCCAATGTCTCTTCCATCTAGAATAGTTTTCTTTCCTTTACTTATTTCTCTTTGTAAGTCTACAAGTTTGACTCTTACTTCTTTTATTGCTGCTACAGGAGATACTACAGCACTTACTTTAGGAGTTCTTATTTCTTCAGAAACATCTTTTCCATTTAGAAAAAATTTATTTTCTACTATATCTAATTTAGTGTTATCAAGCATATTTTTAATAGCAATTTTATCTTCTAAATCAATATTATTTTCTAAGGCGTAAAGAGCTATCATTCTATACATAGCTCCAGTATCTAAATATGTAAACTTATATTTTTTAGCTATAATTTTAGCTATAGTACTTTTTCCACTACCAGCAGGTCCATCTATTGTAACGATAAACTCTTCCATAAAATCCTCCTTAAGCTTCTATAAGCATAGCTCTCCACTCTTTATCAGCTTTGATCTCTTTAACTTTAAATCCTAATGCTTCAACTTCTCTTCTTAAAAGCTCGCACTTATCTTCAATAATTCCAGAGAAAATTATTTTTCCATTAGGTTTTACAACTTTAGAAATATCATGTAATAAAATTAATAAAACATCAGCTAAAATATTAGCAACAACAACATCGAATTTTTTATCTTCAACTACAGAGATGAGATCTCCTTTATATACTTTAGCTTTTTCTTCTGATATTTTATTTAACTCAAGATTCTCTTTAGCAGATTCAACAGCTAATTCATCTATATCAGTTCCATAGATTTCACTAGCACCAAGTCTGTCAGCAGCAATCATAAGAATACCAGAACCAGTACCTACATCAATTACACTATCTCCCTCTTTTATATTTTCTTCCATTAATTTTAAACAAAGAGAAGTTGTTGGATGTGAACCAGTACCAAAAGCTCTTCCAGGATCTAATTCTATTATAAGTTCATCAGCTTCAGGAGTATATTCTCTCCAAGTTGGTTTTACTACAAATTTTTCACTTACTTTTTCAGGGAATAAATATTTTTTCCAACTATTTTGATAATCTTCTTCATCATATTCATAAAAATCTACTGTATATATAATGTCATCTCTATCTTTGAACTTTTCTTCAAAAGTAGAAAGAATAGCTATTTTTCTCTTTTCAGCATAAGGATTTAATGGGAAATAAGCAGAGATAGCGTGGTCTACCATTAAAAATTCCTTTTCATTTTTATAAAAATCCAATGGATTTTTATTTTTCATAGGTTCTTCTATTTTTAAACCTGTTACACCAAAACCATAAAATATATCTGAAATCTCTTTAGTAGCTCTATCTATATCATCGCTTTCATATATTACTTTTATCTCTACTACTTTCATCTCTCATCTCCTAATTATAAATATGATATTTCCATAAGAGTTTTATTAATTCTCTCTATTTTTTTACACTCTCCAGTTTCTTCATCTAATTCAATATCTAATCCACAAAGTCTTTCATTTCCTTCAGCAATTTCAAATCTTTGAGGTAGAGAGTTTAAAAATTTAGGTAAAACAGATTGTACCTTCATTCCAATTACTCCATTTTCAGAACCTGTCATTCCTACATCAGTTATATATCCAGTTCCTTCTGGAAGAATTTTTTCATCTGCTGTTTGAATATGAGTATGAGTTCCGAAAATAACAGAAACATATCCATCTAAATGCCAACCCATAGCAATTTTTTCAGAAGTTGCTTCTGCGTGAAAATCTACTATTATAAATTTAGTTTCTTTTCTAACTTCATTTATGATCTCTCTTACTTTTTTAAAAGGACAATCAATAGGAGCCATAAATACTCTACCTTGAATAGAGATTACCCCAATCTTATTTCCTTTTCTATCTTTAACAATTGTATAACCTTTTCCAGGGGTATTTTCATCTGGATAATTAGCAGGTCTTAAAACTCTATCACTTTTATCTAAGTATTCATAAAGTTCTTTTTTATCCCAAATATGGTTACCACTAGTTATAACATCACAACCCCACTCTTGTAATTGATCAGCTAATTTTGCTGTAAGACCAAATCCAGCAGCAGCATTTTCACCATTTACAATTATAAAGTCATAATCCTTTCCTTTTTTTTCTAAAAAAGTTTTTAAAGTTTCTCTTCCTGGGCTACCAACTATGTCTCCCACCACTAAAATTCTCATTAATTTCCTTCTTTCTATTCAATAGGTTTTTACATTAAATTATATCATGTTAAATTTTTTCTGTAAAGTCGGTTATAAATAAAACTATTAATTTTATTTTAAAAGATGATATAATATAAAATAAAATTATGAAAGGAGAAAAGATGAAAGCTACAGGAATAGTAGTGGAATACAACCCTTTTCACAATGGACATAAGTATCATTTAGAGAAAGCTAAAAAATTAAATCCAGAAAATGTGATTATAGCAGTAATGAGTGGTGATTTTGTTCAAAGAGGAGAACCTTCAATTATAGATAGATGGACAAAAACAGAAATAGCTTTAAAAAATGGAGTGGATATGGTAGTGGAGCTCCCTGTTTTTTATTCAGCCCAAAGTGCAGAAATTTTTGCTAAAGGAGCTATTGGAATATTAAACGAATTGAGGTGTTCAACTCTTGTATTTGGATCTGAAAGTGGAGATGTAAAAGAATTAAAAAGGATTTCATCACTTCAAGAAAGTGAAGAGTTTAAAATAAAATTAAAAGAGAAAAAAATTCTCTGTGGAAGGGCTATGTTAGATAAAATTGACCGTAAGCTGCTGGCCTTACTGCAGCAGGATTGCACCCTCTCTTTGCAGGCACTGGCTGAAGCCGTTAATCTGACAACCACCCCTTGCTGGAAGCGCCTGAAACGGCTGGAGGACGACGGTATCCTTATCGGCAAAGTCGCCCTGCTGGATCCGGAAAAAATAGGCCTCGGCCTGACCGCTTTTGTGCTGATAAAA
>OGMI01000599.1_pt1 | contig 14292 bp, 10 predicted proteins | sample 1573201 | NCBI WGS metagenome assembly OGMI01 (sample SAMEA2582012, study PRJEB24529) | metagenome | biome: Human gut stool | place: China | collected 2011
AAGATTGCTTCTATCGTAGGACGTTTCTATGCAATGGACCGTGACAAACGTTGGGAACGTGTGAAAGAAGCTTACGACTTGCTGGTAAACGGTACAGGTAAGAAAGCTACAGACATGGTTCAGGCTATGCAGGAATCATACGATGAAGGTGTAACTGACGAGTTCATCAAACCTATTTCTAACGCTAACTTCGACGGTACTATCAAGGAAGGCGACGTAGTAATCTTCTTCAACTACCGTAACGACCGTGCTAAAGAGCTTACTATCGTTCTTACTCAGCAGGATATGCCAGAAGCAGGTATGAAGACTATCCCAGGACTTCAGTTCTACTGTATGACTCCGTACGATGCTTCCTTCACAGGTGTTCATATCTTGTTCCCGAAAGAAAACGTACAGAACACTCTTGGCGAATACCTTGCAGCAAACGGAAAGACTCAGCTTCACATTGCTGAAACAGAAAAGTATGCACACGTTACATTTTTCTTCAACGGTGGACGTGAAACTCCATACGACAACGAAGACCGTATCCTTGTTCCTTCTCCAAAAGTTGCTACTTACGACCTGAAGCCTGAAATGAGCGCTTACGAAGTTAAGGACAAACTGGTAGAAGCTATCAACACTCAGAAATACGACTTCATCGTTGTAAACTACGCTAACGGTGATATGGTTGGTCACACTGGTATCTACGAAGCTATTGAAAAAGCAGTAGTTGCTATCGATAACTGCGTGAAAGATACAGTAGAAGCCGCTAAAGCAAACGACTACGAAGTAATCATCATTGCTGACCACGGAAATGCAGACCACGCATTGAACGAAGACGGAACTCCTAACACAGCTCACTCACTGAACCCAGTTCCATTTGTTTACGTAACAGAAAACAAGGACGCTAAGGTTGAAAACGGTGTATTGGCAGACGTTGCTCCTTCTATCCTTCACATCTTGGGTATGGCTCAGCCAGCTGATATGACAGGAAAAGACCTGATTAAATAATTTTCGGGCAATAAGTTAGACATAAAGATAAAGGCACAGGCTTCATGCAGATTGTTCGCATGCGGTCTGTGCTTTTTTTATGGTATAGTATCAGACATGCAGAATATTCCTTGTTTTTTCTTACCTTTGTAGCCAAATAACAAAGAAAGAAAAATATGGTTCAAATAGACGATGTGGTAGTAAGTCTGGATGTATTTCGCGAGAAATTTCTCTGTAATCTGGATGCCTGTAAAGGAGAATGCTGTATTGAAGGTGATGCCGGAGCACCGGTAGAACTGGACGAAGTAGAAAAACTGGAGGAAGTACTTCCTGTAGTTTGGGATGACCTTTCGCCTGCCGCACAGGAAATCATTAAGAAGCAAGGAGTCGTATATACCGACCAGGATGGCGATTTGGTAACCTCCATTGTAAACGGTAAGGACTGTGTGTTTACCTGTTATGATGAAAAAGGATACTGCTATTGCGCTATCGAAAAAGCTTACCGTGAAGAACGTTGTAATTTCTATAAACCCATATCCTGCCATCTCTATCCTATTCGTATTGGCAATTATGGTCCTTTTAAAGCAGTGAACTATCATCGTTGGGATGTGTGTAAAGCTGCCGTACTTTTAGGTAAAAAAGAAAATATGCCTGTATATAAGTTTCTGAAAGAACCTTTAATCCGCAAGTTCGGACAGGCCTGGTACGACGAATTAGAAAATGTAGCCGAAGAATTGAAGAACCAGCATCTCATTTGATGCCGGTTCTTTTTATAAGTTTATTTGACTTTTACGTGTATTGTTATTAGCGGTCGGAGATAATATTTTCTGGTTATACCTACGGCACTGATTGTACCGCTAGTTTTAAAGTTAAAAGAATAAGCACCGTTTTCACATAAATATCTGTCCTCTTCATTATAGAAGAATCCTTCAAGTCCTCCTGCATCTAAAATGTCATTCAAGTCAGGCAGATTTACCAAGTCATACTCTTTTTTTAATTGCTCTACTTCAGTTTTGGTAAATGTTCTCCATGTTGTCCAGTTATTGAATTTATAGTCAGCCAGTGTTTCAGCAGTTTTTGATGCGTAAATTAAGAACTGTTCCGGTGCCATTAACACCAAATCCGCTTCATCCGCCAGTTCATTGTTGACTTGCCATACGAAACATCCATTCCAAATACTGTTAACAGCAGGCATTTCATCAATAAGAATTGTACCATCCTCCGGTTCCCCTGGATTTTCCGGTTCATTCGGTTCAGAGGTGCTGCTATCCGAATTACCAAAAGTAAAATTGATGTTACACACAGGCTTCCATCCGTCTATCGTAAAGTCACCATCGATTTCAAAGCCCCCTTTAAAGCTTCCGTTCAATACATAAGGCTGATTGACTTCCAGAGGTTTATTATAAGTATATCCATAGCTGCATGTCGTATGCGGATAAGTAATATCTATACTGAAAACAGTTTGTTTACTTTCTGCCGGCAGCACATAGACCGTTTCTGTTTTCCAGATATTTTCTTGTAAACTACATGGTATAGTAGTCGTCTGTTCATCATTGGCAAGCTCTTTTTTAAAGTTGATGCTTGAACTGGCCGGACTGACATGAATCTTTACAGCCGTTGCACTGTCGGGTATGTCAGCCAGATTAAGTTGCAGTGCCGAAACTGCGTACGACATGGTTATGCTAACCTCAGCATCAGTATTCGTCAATTCGATGTTACTGCTACCCATCATTAAAGCATTCGATGCATAATAAGGAGCGTCTAAAGCGATGGATTTATCCCATGAAGAAGTGTCTGTAAGTTTATATTCTCCCGTCTTGTTACCAGCGATAGCTACAATTCTGTAAAGTCCTTCAGGAAGAGTCATTTTCAGTACTTCTTCTTCCGAAACAATTTCCTGGATATGTACACACTGCCCCTCTTTGTCGAAAGCATAAACCTGTATAGGATATTCCATTTTCAGATTTTCACCGGTCCTGGTTTGTACAGTAAGTTCGGTACCTTTCTTTTCAGAAGGGTCATCCGTTTCATAAGGACTGCATGCCGTTTCCATCAGACAGCATGAAATTGCTAAAAAGATAGTATAAATCTTGTTCATAGTGATTAGTTTGTTAAGTTGTGCATAAAACGTTTTATCCGGTTTGTTTTCTAGCTTTTTACAGAAAAAAATACATTACTGTCCTCATCTGGAAACAAAACCGTATTTTTGCAGTCAAAATGAGGTAATAATATTAGTATGAATAATATAAAGTTTTATAGACTTATGAGAAATCGCTTCTTTACCCTTATCTTATTTATCAGTGCTGCAGTTTCTGTTTGGGGTGCCCGTATTGATACATTAGCAGTTCCCAGTAAATTAATGAAGAAAAATGTAGAAGCCATTGTTATCGTGCCAACGTGTGAAAGAGCAACCTATCCGGTATTATACCTGCTTCACGGGCATGGAGGCAATGCCCGTACATGGCTTGGCATTAAGCCAGAGTTGCCACAGCTAGCCGATCGGTATGGAATTCTGATTGTTTGTCCAGATGGGAATAACAGCTGGTATTGGGACAGTCCGGTTGATTCGACTTACCGGTATGAAACATTTATTTCCCATGAACTGATAGCCTATGTCGACAGTCATTATCCGACCCACGCAGTCCGCGAAGCAAGAGCTATTACTGGACTTAGTATGGGAGGCCATGGCGCTATGTGGAATGCCATCCGTCACACAGCTGTTTTTGGTGCAGCCGGAAGTACCAGTGGCGGTGTTGACATACGTCCTTTTCCTAACAATTGGGATATGGCTGCCCGTTTAGGCAGCAAAAAAGACAATCCTGAAGTATGGGAAACTCATACCGTTATCAACCAGTTGGATAAAATTAAAAACAGAGATTTAGCCTTGATAATAGACTGTGGAGAAGACGACTTCTTCCTTGAGGTGAACCAATCCTTCCACAAACAGCTGTTACAACGAGGTATAGAGCACGATTTCATAACCCGTCCGGGAGCCCATAATGGAGTTTACTGGAATAACTCAATTGATTACCAATTATTGTTCTTCTCGAAATTCTTTAAAAGTAAAAATCTGTAATCCTCCGATGAAAGACTTTACACAAGCCACACAAGAGTTTATCCGTACGCACGTCAATGAAGACGTGCGTGCTCTGGCATTACAGGCAGCCAAGTATCCTGACGTAGATATGTCCGCTGCCGTACAGCAAATTGCCGGTTATCAGATTGCATCCCGAAAGATACCCTCCTGGGCATCGGTCGAACAAATTCGCTATCCCCGGCATTTGTCTATGGAGCAATGTTCTTCCGAACAGACAGCCCGCTATAAAGCTTCACTCATTAAGGGAGATACATTGGTAGACCTTACAGCCGGACTGGGAGTAGACTGCTCTTTTCTGGCACGAAACTTTAAGCAGGTCACTTACGTAGAACGTCAGGAAGAACTCTGTGAGTTGGCACACCATAATTTCCCTTTATTAGGCCTTCCTCATATTACTGTATGTAAAGACGACGCGTGTTCGTTTTTGGAAAATATGAAACCTGTGGACTGTATTTTTCTAGACCCTGCACGCAGAGACAGCCGTGGAGGCAAAACAGTAGCTTTGGCCGATTGCGAGCCTAACGTAATAGAAATGGAGCTGCTGTTGATAAGCAAAGCAAAAACAGTAATGATAAAGCTGTCTCCTATGCTCGATATAACTTCAGCTCTACACGACTTGAAATACATTTCCCAGATACACTTGGTTTCTGTGCAGAACGAATGCAAAGAACTGCTGTTGATATTGAAAAGCGAGCAAAACAACCAACCTGTTGAAATCCATTGTGAACAACTTATTAACAAGGACTGTTCAAATCATTTTGCTTTTACTGTAGAAGAAGAGCGAAACTCGCCTAATAACTTGGCTGATAATATATTAGAATATTTATATGAACCAGATGTGACCTTGTTGAAAGCAGGTGCTTACCGTATTCTAAGTTCACGGTTCCCTGTTTATAAACTACATATCAACAGCCATCTGTTCACATCTTCACAATACTTATCCGACTTTCCGGGCCGTCATTTCCAAGTAGTAGGAGTATCCGGTTTCGGGAAGAAAGAAATCAAGCTCTTTTTGGAAGGTGTAGAAAAAGCCAACCTTACGGTCCGTAATTTTCCGTCGACTGTTACCGATTTGCGCAAGCGTCTTAAACTAAAAGAAGGTGGCGAGCTTTATATTTTTGCAACTACACTTTGGAATGATGAAAAAGTACTTATCAAATGCATAAAGGCCTAAAAAAATCGGTCTTATCGGGAGTGCTCTTCCAATAAGACCGATTTTTAAAATATATCTATAATATTATTCGCCACATTTAGCTTTGAATGCCAGCGCATACATACGCATCTGTTTTACCATAGCCAGCAATCCATTGCTTCTGGTAGGCGACAAATGCTCTTTCAATCCAATTTTTTCGATAAAGTACAGGTCAGCATTCAAAATTTCATCAGGAGTGTGTCCTGAAATAACTTTAATCAGCAGTGTAACGATACCTTTTACAATCAGCGCGTCACTCTCTGCTTGGAAAATAATCTTTCCGTCCACCATGTCAGCCTGAAGCCATACTCGGCTTTGACAACCTTCAATCAAGTTTTGGTCCGTTTTATATTTTGGGTCCAGCTCTTCCTGTTCATTGCCCAAGTCAATCAGCAGCTGATATTTATCCATCCAGTCGTCAAAATCGCTGAATTCTTCAATTATTTCATCCTGAAGTTCATTAATTGTTTTCATTTTCCTCTTTATTTTTCGTTGTAAATTACCCCCATGACTGTCTGTCCCACAGCCTTCAAGGTTGCTTTATCTATATCTTGCATATTATCGTTTACAGTGTGCCATGTAGCACAGAATCCCGTATCTCCGGTCGGATTATAATGAATAATGTCAACGCACGGAATCTGAGTAAACTGGTTAACGTAGATATGGTCATCCACTACCTCCGAACCTCTTTCTTTCGGGAAGAAGCTGCCATAACCCAATTCATGAGCCACTTTCCATATCTTTTTCATCTCTTTTCCGGCAGTCCGTTGTGAATACCCTTCATAATAGAAGGTCGCATTCTTTCCACCCACCATATCCAGCAGTATACCATAACGTGCATTATATCCTTGTACATGCTGCATTCGTCCCCAATACTGCGAACCCAGACACCATGTATCTGCTTTATATTCGCCTTTATAGAAGTGCGGTGTACCATAATCCTCCGCATCGAAGAAAATAATATCAATACCTATCTGGGGAGCTTTTTGCTGCAATTGTCTTGCTATTTCCAGCAGTACACCTACACCGCTACCCCCGTCATTGGCACCGTCGATAGGCGTATGATAATTTTTCTCATCCTTATCATTATCCGCATACGGGCGTGAGTCCCAATGCGCGCATAGCAACACACGCTTCTTGCTTTCGGGCAGATAAGCACCGATGATATTACGAGCCTTGAGCACCATACCATCATAAGCCGTTACCTCCATCTCCTGATTGTATACTTTAGCACCGAATTTCTCCAGTTGTGCAGCCAGATAATCACCGCATTTCCGGTGAGCTTCCGTATTTGGAACCCTCGGGCCAAAAGCTACTTGCTGTTCTATGTAGTGATAGGCGCTGTCGGCATTAAAAGCAGGTGCTTCAACTTTCATAGCTTCCTCGGTTTCAGTTAGTTCGTTATTTTTGTTACTGTTCCCACATGAGAACAGGGCGATACCTGTCAGCAGTAATGAAGTAGACAGAATATTTCGAATCATTTTCATATCATACATATTTACGATTGCTGCAAAGGTACATTTATTGCACTGAATCTCCAAGAAACCCCTGTTCTCTTTAGGTATTGCTTACGCTTTTTCAACATTGTATGTAGTCTTTTGAGGTACGGAGTTAATATCATTTTGACCTTACCTTGTAAGTGAGGCTCAGAAATGACGAATGTTTTTCATTTTAATGATAAGAATTCATCGCTTTTATGCCAAAAGTTTATCATTAAAATGATTAAGTAATAAAACATAGTCAAATTGAATCGATCCTTTCGGAATCAGTTCTTTTTAGAAGATTTCTGTGATTTCTCGGTGAAAATTTGAAAAACTTTGTAAATTTACATCCACTATGGCATTAAGATATTGGGGATGTTTAAAATAAATGCTTCAACGGGAAAGCATTGAAAATGTAAGATAAGAAATGGTCAGTAGAAATAAAATACAAGTTGAATCGGCGGATATACTTTTCCACAGGATATCCTTTCAAGATGATGAAAAAGCATTTCGTGCATTATTCTATGATTATTTTGCTCCGCTTTGTGTGTTTGCCCATCGCTATGTTGAAGAAATGGATTCTTGTGAGGACATTGTGCAGGAAGTCTTTTTCCGTGTGTGGAAAAATAGAAAAGAACTTTTTATAGAAACATCAGCCCGAAATTTTCTTGTAACAAGTGTGCGTAATGCCTGTCTGGATTTTCTTCGTAAAAAAGATGTGGAAAAAAGATGGATGGAGAATAGCCTGGAAAACGAGGAAGCATTCTGTTATGACTTGTATACGACCGTAGAATTGGAACGCCTGTTAAATGAAGCGTTGGATAAACTTCCGGAACCGGTAGCGTCTACTTTCCGGATGAACCGTTTTGAAGGTAAAACGTATGCCGAAATAGCAGAGGCAAAGCAACTTTCTGTAAAAACTATAGAAGCCTATATGACTAAGGCTTTGAAATTTTTACGGATTGAGCTGAAGGATTATTTGCCACTGCTGGCTCTTTTCTTTCGTATTTAATAGGGTATCGATTAAGTTAAACGTCATATATAAAAAGGAAGATTATTCATGAAAGAAAGAGGGAAAAAAGAATTTTCGGATAATATGAAGTTTGAAGAAAAAGAGATGCAGGCGGTATGGGATTTAGCAGACCGGTTGTCACAACAGAAAAAAATTGATGTAGATAGGAATTGGGAACAATTGAACCGACGGATTCAACGGAGTAATAACAGTTCCCGTTTTTTTACATATATCAAAAATGCAGCAGCCGTTTTACTATTGCCTTTGATTGTGTTGTCAGCATATTACTATTATCAATTTTCTCAGTTAAAATCATTACCTGTCAGACAATTGGAGGTAACCACAGCTTATGGTGTCTGTACCAAAGTCGTTTTGCCGGATAGTTCGGAAGTATGGCTGAACTCAGGTTCGAAGCTTATCTATCCGGAGCGCTTTACAAGTGAGGGAAGAAAAGTCTCTTTAGAAGGAGAAGCATATTTTAAGGTTACTTCTGATGTGAATAACCGTTTTGATGTGCAAACTTCTGATGGGCTCACAGTAAGTGCCTATGGTACGGAATTTAATGTAAATGCTTACGTTGAAGAACCGGTTGTAAAAGCGACTTTGGCAGAAGGAAATATACGGATAGCACAATCCCATAGCTCAAAAAGTAAAGATATTGTTCCTGGAGAGCAAGTCGTTTACTCTCGTGAAGCTAAGGATATGGAAGTTCGAAAAGTAAATCTATTGGTAGAAACCGGATGGAAAGATGGAAAAATGATTTTCCGGCGTACTCCATTGGATGAAATTGCTCAAAAACTTTCCCGGCATTTTAATGTAGATATAGAACTGAGGGATCCGGAATTATATAAGTATACCTATTCGGCTACATTTACAACAGAAACACTGGTGGAAATCTTGTCTTTGCTTGAAAAAACAGCTCCTATTCGTTGTGATATTGTTGAGCCGGAACAACAAGACGATTTTGCTTTTACCCGTAAGAAAATATATATATATCACAGGTAACTACTAAATCTTTTTTTAAGAAAAACAAAAAAAATCAATTTTTCCCATAGGGAATATTATAGGTGTCTTCGTCTAGTATATGAATTAAACAAAATAACTAGTTAACCTAATGTTTTTTATTATGAAAGAGAAAAAAAGAAGACACTTGATCAAAATGACAGGTTGATATGAAAGGCAGGAAAAGCTGGGGGGCTTTCCTGCCTTCATGAAAACGAATGATTGTCGAACATCTCACCTTCCGGACTATCATTCAAAACAATTAAAAAATCTAGTTTAATTATTTCATTGTGAAATTATGAAGAAATTATCAACTGTCAAAAGAAATAAGTCATCAATAGGCTTATTTACCAAAATACCTATGCGTATGCGAATAACTCCTTTTTTATTAGCAGGGTTTTTAATGCAGGCTAATGCCGAAAATGTCTATTCACAGTCTGTAGCCATTTCTATTGAAATGAACAATGCTACGGTGGAAGAAGTCCTGAATGAAATAGAAATGAATTCAGGTTATCATTTTTTGTATAATAATCAGTTAATTGATGTTGACCGTAAGGTATCTGTAAAGGCAGATGCAGACAACATTGAATCTGTTTTGCATGATTTGTTTGATGGAACTAATGTTGCATATAAGATTGTTAATAAGCAGATTGTATTAGGCCTAAAGGATCATTCTGCAGCGGAAATAGCAGCTGTAGCTCAAACGAAAGTTATTAAAGGTAATGTTGTAGATAAGAATGGTGAACCTATTATTGGCGCTAATATTCGTGTGAAAGGAACCAGTACAGGTACCATCAGTGATATAGATGGTAATTTTGCTCTGGAGATAGATGGAAATGCCCAGTCACTGGAAGTGTCGTATATCGGTTATGAAACTCGGAATATTCCTTTAAAAGGACAAAAAGAATTTAAAATTGTATTGAAAGAGGATACAGAAACTTTGGATGAGGTTGTTGTGGTTGGTTATGGAACACAGAAAAAAGTGAACTTGACAGGAGCTGTTACAGCTGTTACAGGAGAGGATATAGCGAAAAGGCCTGTAACAAATACTACTACAATGTTACAAGGTCAGGTTCCTGGATTACGTGTTGTACAAGGAACTGGACAGCCAGGAAATGAATCTGTGTCAGTGAAAATTCGTGGTGTAGGTACATTTTCAGGTGCGGGATCTAGTCCGTTAGTTTTAATAAATGGTGTTACAGGGGATATGAGTTCTGTTGACCCTAATATGATAGAAAGTGTCTCTGTATTGAAAGATGCTGCTTCTGCTGCAATCTATGGAGCTAGAGCTGCTAATGGAGTTATTTTGATTACTACCAAGCAGGGAGCTAAAGGAGGAGAAAAAGTTTCTATATCATATAAAGGAAATTTTGCAGTACATACTCCTACTAAAATGTTTGATTTAGTAACGAACTCTGCAGATTATATGACTTTATTTAATCAGGCAAAAATAAATTCAGGTGAAAGTGGACTTTATGCAGAGGAAGAAATTGAAAAATACCGAAATTCAAATGGCTCTGTTGAATATCCAAGTTTTGATTGGCTGGGATATATGTTTAATCCAGCATTTGTTCATCAACATAATTTAAGTTTAGCAGGAACAGCCAAAAATACGACTTATAATGTTGCTTTAAATTATGCGGATCAGGATGGAACTATGCGGTCTTTCGAATATAAGAAGTATAATGTTACTGCTGATTTAACTACTCAGGCAACTAAATGGATGAAAGTAGGCTTCTATACAAACTTAATGAAAGGTGATAGAGGATTTAATGGACTTAGTCAAGATGATGCTATATTATCAACAATGTCTCAAGCCCCAACATATATGCCGTGGTTACCAGATGATGGAACTGGGGTTCGTAAGTATACCAGAAAAGCTTACGATAATGAGATGTTTAACAAAAATATGCCGATGATTATTGACAAAGATCTTAATAGGCAAACTAATATTAATACAGATGTTAATGCACAGTTGTGGTTGGATATTCAGTTGGCTAAAGGTCTGAAATGGTATACAAAGGGTGCTGTGAGACAAATTAATCTTAGAAATGAGAACTGGGCTGGTAATCCACAACCTTTGTATAACTATCATACTGGCGAGTTGTTAGAAATGAATGGTGGTTATGGTTATACGGTTGATGAAAATAGAACATTTTATACAAACTTATATACTTATTTAAAATATGACTATGCGACTTCTGATAGAAAGCATAATTTTTCATTGATGGCAGGTTATAGTCAGGAAACGAATAAGTATGAAACACTTCAAGCTTATCGAAGAGATTATGATTTTGATTTGCCTACAATTGATGCCGGTGCTGGTTCTCCAAACTGGAGTAATGCGGGAAAGGTTGAAGAATGGGCTTTAATGTCTGGATTCTTCCGTTTTAATTATAACTATAAAGATCGATATTTGTTTGAAGCTAATGCACGTTATGATGGCTCTTCACGTTTGTCTCCGGAAGGGCGATGGGGGTTGTTTCCATCATTTTCAGGTGCATGGAGAATTTCTGAAGAGAATTTTATGAAAAAATTTTCTTGGTTGTCAAATGCTAAGATTCGAGCTTCTTGGGGAAAACTTGGAAATCAAGAAATAGGGTTGTATCCGTATCAAGCTATGATATCAAAAGTAAGCTCTTATCCTTTTGATAAAAATGAAATTTCTTCTGCATATATACAAACAGCCTATGTTAATCGAAATATTGAATGGGAAACGACTTCTATTGCTGATGTAGGGTTAGATTTATTATTATGGAATAAATTGAATGTAACATTTGATTGGTATAAGAAAAAGACTGATGGAATTTTACGTTCGGCTCAAGTTTCAGCTTTATTGGGGATGGATGCTCCTACTATTAATAATGGAACAATGCAAGACAAAGGTATAGAGCTTGCATTTGCATGGAATGATCATATTGGAAATGAAACTAATAGGTTAGACTATAATATTGGTTTTTATATAGATCGTACTCGTAATACTTTAGTTAATTTTGGTTCAACAGAAAAAGATGGAAAGATAATAAGAGAGGAAGGATTACCTTATAACTCTTATTATATGCTTGATTGTATAGGTATTTTTGCAACACAAGAAGAAATTGACAATGCTCCCAAGCAGTATAATGATGATACTCAGCCGGGGGATTTGAGATTCCGGGATGCTAATAATGATGGTGTTATTAATGATGATGATAGAGTTTTAATTTCAGGAAGATATCCTAATTTTGAATATGGATTTAATGCAGGTCTTACTTGGAAAGGATTTGATGTCTCTATATTGACTCAGGGGGTTGCTGGAACAAAGAGCTTTATTGATTATCGATGGGGACTTGCTCCATTTTTCCAAGGATCTGCTCCGACTAAGGATTATGTAGAAGGCATGTGGACAGAGGAAAATCCATATAATGCAAAATATCCAAAAATATATTTTGGAACATTGGGTGGAACAAAAAATACTCGTACTAATAGTTATTTTTTACAAAATACCTCTTATTTTAGATTGAAAAATCTGACAATTGGCTATACTTTGCCTAAAGGATTGGTAGATAAAATACGTTTACAAAAAGTTCGTGTTTATTTTTCTGGAGATAATTTGTTGACATTTACCAATTATGAGGGTTTGGATCCTGAAAGAAGTGGTGATGGAACTCTTACCCAGTATCCTCAAAATAGGATATGTTCTTTTGGCGTGGATGTTGAATTTTAAAATTTGTATGCTATGAAAAATTATATCTTATATTTAGCTTGTTCACTTTATTTATTTTCTTCTTGTAGTGATTTTTTGCAGAAAGATCCTCCATCAAGTCCATCAGAAGCTATTTTTTGGCAGAAAAAAGCTGATTTTGAATCTGCATTAGTTTCGTGTTATTCTGTCGCATATGATGTTGGTGGATTTTCTGAAGCTATTCCTAGTTATGATAATTTGACCGATAATGCTTTGTGCCAATTTGATGAGGATACTTATGGACAAACTAAAAGAATGATGATGGGGGATATTTATCCAACAACAAGTGGTTTTGTATCCGGCAATTTTAATGGAGCTTATAAGGCAATTGCACGTTGTAATTTAATTTTGGAAAAGTTGTATGAATATCAAGGTGGTGATATGAGTGATGAAGAGCGAAAATATATTGAGGCTCAAGCAAAAGCTTTGCGTGCTTATTATTACCATTGGCTGTTTTTGTGTTATAAAGAAGTTCCATTAGTTACTGAAGTTTTGACATTAGAGAATCAGTATCAGCCTAAAGCATCCCGAGCTGAAATATATAGTCAGATAATGAAAGACTTTTCTGATGCAGCTTCTTCTTTAGGAGATGAAACGTATATGGATACCCCAGGACGTTTTACTAAAGGAGCATGCTTTGCATTTATGGCTAAAGTAGCTATGTTTCAAGGATGGTCGGATGCAGATGGCATTCCTAATGGAGTAGCAAATATTGATTTGATGAAAGAAGTCATTCAATATTGTGAACAGATAAAAGGTTATTCATTGGATGAAGATTTACGTGCTGCTTTTGTGGAAGCAAAGCAAATGGATTCAGAGGAAACAATATTTTCTGTGCGTTATAAATCTCCTGATCGTACTAATGGTTTAACATTAAATTATGCTCAATGGAGTTCATTACAAGTACAGCGTAATTTGGTTGATGCTTTTGAATGTACTGATGGACTTGCTTGGGGAGAATCACCATTGACTGTTCCGGTAGATGAAAGTTTGCTCAACTCATCTACAGCTGATAATAATTTGATAAGAGCGGAACGGGAAAAGTTGTTTGAAAATAGAGATAAGAGATTACGTTATGCTATAACAGCAGCTACGGTATATCGTTTTCCTGAAAATCCAAATTATCCAGATAATGCTGTTTATCATGCAAGTGAGCCTAGTAAGACAGGGTTTGCTCCTTTGCGTTTTATACAACCTTTTAAGGATGGACAATCTCCTCAAGAAATACAGTGTGGAGCAGATGTTTGTTTGATGCGCTATGCACATGTTTTATTAATGCTGGCAGAAGCAGAGAATGAAGCAAATGGGTCTACACAAAAAGCATATGCTGCGATAAATCAGGTAAGAGTACGAGCTGGCCAACCTCAATTACCAGAAGGATTAACACAAGAACAGTTTAGGGATAGGGTTCGTAAAGAGTGGCGTTATGAAACACCATTTGAAGGATGGAGATATTTTCAATTGAAGCAGTGGAATAAATTAAAAGATGTTCCACAAATAGTCGCTAAAGAACCTTTATATACCGTTGCTGCGAGATATGAAGATAGATTTGTTTTTTGGCCGTTACCACAAGCTGAAATTGATAAGGCTAATGGTGTTTTAGTTCAAGATCCAGCATATAATTAAAAATATTAAAAGGTCGGATTTATTTCCGACCTTTTAATATACATTCCCCAGTTTTTATGAACAGAATTACTGTCAGGGATTGACCATTATGTGTTACTTGAAAAAGTGAACTTGTTAAGATAATCTACAAATTTCACTACTGTCCCGTAAAAGAGGACTATTCGGTCTTTGAAATAGTTGAAACATAGT
>OGMI01000602.1_pt1 | contig 14233 bp, 9 predicted proteins | sample 1573201 | NCBI WGS metagenome assembly OGMI01 (sample SAMEA2582012, study PRJEB24529) | metagenome | biome: Human gut stool | place: China | collected 2011
CACCCTGAGCCATGTAACGCAACAAAGTAGCGTTAGCATACTGACGAGCACCTTTAGATACCTGCAAAATAACCGGAGATTTTGTTTCAACTGCAGCCTTGATGATAGCCTGCATCTGCTCCATATTATTGAAGTTGAAAGCTGGGATAGCATATCCACCTTTGATAGCTCTAGCAAACATATCTCTAGTGTTTACCAAGCCTAAATCTTTGTAATTAACCATCGTTATAAAATTTATAATGTTAATGAATCAATTTCTGCATGCAAAAATAACGATAATTGTTGAAGTATAGAGCTTGAAAAGTATTTTTTTTCACTATTAATAAATATTTATCGTGCCATAAGTTATATTATGCCGCTTTTAAAAGCAAAATAAAAAAGAAGAAGGCTTTCTCATAAAAAATAGAAGAAGATTCTTTTCTATTTCAAATAAAAGGCATATCTTTGCAGTCCGAAACGACCATTACACAATAGTTTACCAAAAACGTAAATAATAACAATAATAAAGTATATACTGAAATGAAAAAAGGCATTCATCCAGAAAACTACCGTCCGGTAGTATTTAAAGACATGTCAAACGGTGACATGTTCTTGTCTCGTTCAACTTGTGCAACAAAAGACACAATCGAGTTTGAAGGCGAAACTTATCCACTTGTGAAATTGGAAATTTCAAGCACTTCTCACCCATTCTACACAGGTAAATCTAAACTGGTAGATACTGCAGGACGTGTTGATAAGTTCATGAGCCGTTACGGTAACCGTATGAAAAAGTAATTTTTCCTCAATAAAAAGAAAATGTCCGGTGATAACATTATCGCCGGACATTTTCTTTTTTACTGATTTTGTGAAATTTTCCTTCTTTCCAAATTCTTTTGACTGGCTCTTTGCGAAGCATTGACCGCAACTTCTCGGCTGCATCCTTGTCCAGATAGTCAGGAGTAGTATATATGAAGCTCAGCGTATCAGAATCCGCATCCAAAGCAGCTTTCATCAAAAACAAGTCAGCTTTTTCTCGCACACGTTTCTCTTGCTCTGTTTCTGCCGATTGTGGTTTCAAATAAAACTCATCCTGCAAAGGCAATGTCAAAAAATGCGATACAGGCAACTCTTTCCACTCTGTAGAATAGAAATGAACCTGACTGTCAGTCGCAGGTCCGTTATAACTATTCACCACACATATCACATCTGTAGAATCATTGAGTGGAAGCAATTTCATTTCATAAGAACTCACAGAAGAAAGTTTTACTTGTAGATAGTTACCAGTAAGCTTTAGCATTTCCGACTTCTGTCCCAAACGGTTCTTGACTTCAGCCTTCATGTTACTAGCCAGAAAATCGCAAAAATCTTCACGATTCACTTTAGTAAGAAGCGGCGAAAGTGTATCAGGCATTTCCACATAATAAGCTTTCAAGTCCTGTGCCTGCAGGCTGGTAGCCAGAAAAAGCATCAAAATCGATAATAACTTCATTCGCATTGTAATTCAATTTTTATAGTAGTCGCAAAGGTAAAAAAAGTTTTTACTTTTCACCCTTTCCGCTTCAAAAAGTCAGTCGGACTTTCTCCAAAATAGTCCTTATAACATTTTGTAAAATAAGAAGGAGAGGAGAATCCCACTTCATAAGAGACTTCGGCTATTGTTTTTTCAGTCGAAGCCAATAAAGCTGAAGCCTTTTTCAGACGGGCAGTCCGAAGCAATTCATTCGGCGAATATCCTGTCAAAGCTTTCGTTTTACGGTATAACTGGACACGCCCCAGCCCTATCTTTTCTCCTAAATCCTCCACACTCAAATCTGGTTCCGAAAGATGTTCATCAATAAGTTGGCGCAATTTTTCGATAAAGCCCTTATCTACATCCGTCAGCGTTTCTTTCTGAATCACCGTCTTATCTGCAAAGAAATTTTTCAGACGATTGTGATTTTCAATCAGATTATTCAGGCGAGCCTTTAGCAAGCGTGCACTGAAAGGCTTGGATATATACGAATCTGCCCCACATTCATACCCCTTAATTTTCTGCTCATCCATAGCATAAGCAGTCAGCATCATCACCGGGATATGCGAAGTCTGAATTTCCGATTTCAACCGCTTGCAGCACTCCATACCATCCATCACTGGCATCATCACATCGCATATTACCACATCGGGTACATATTTCATAGCCAACTTCACACCTTCTTGTCCGTTTGCTGCTTCAAGTACCGTATACTCTTCCTGTAAAAGTACTTTCACATAATCCCGAACATCCTGATTATCATCAATAATCAAAACCGTTGTTTTCTGCTGCAAGGTCACATCAGTTTCAGGCAAAGCTACCGTTTCCTGGTCGGCAGCAAGTACAGCTCCCTCCTTCAGATTCTGCAAGACATTATTTTTAACAGACGATTCGGAAATCTCACCAGCCTGACAAACAGGCAACAAGACTGTAAACGAAGTTCCTTTCTTCTCGCCACTCTCTACCGAAATGGAGCCATGATGCATCTCTACAAAAGCCTTTACCAGTGCCAAACCAATACCAGAACCAGCATGATGTACGTCTATCTGATAAAACCTTTCAAAAATATGCTGTACATGCTCTGCAGGCATTCCTACCCCCGTATCCGTAATCCGAATACAAAAGCAATCTGCTCCATGCTCGCATACCCGCGAGACGTTTACAGAAACGACACCGTTTTCAGGGGTAAACTTAAAGGCATTCGATAACAGGTTATACGTTATTCGTTCCAGCTTTTCAGCATCTGCTACTATCGTATAATCTTTTCCTTCCTCCGCTGATACCGTAAAGTGAATATGCTTGCGGAAAGCCAGCGTCCGAAAGGCCTCTGTCCATTCTTGCATTCCTTCTGCCAAGTCAAACCGCGTCAACAGCATCGAAAGTTTTCCGTTTTCGAACTTTCTGAAATCTAATATCTGATTAATTAAACGTAACAATACAGCTACGTTTTTATGGATGATATTCAACAAAAACCGTTCATGGTCATTCAGTGACTTACTGGTCATCAGCTGATCTACAGGGTCTGCAATAAGCGTAAGCGGAGTCCGGAAATCATGAGAAATATTTGTAAAGAAAGAAAGCTTGGCATGAGTAGCCTCTTCCAACTTCCGGGACAAGTCAATCAACTGGTCTCTTTGCTCCTCCAGCTGGGATTTTTGTCGGGAAAGCTCAGCATTCAAACGGTTCTTAGTCCAAAAGGCCCGAACCACAAACAACAGTAAAACAGCTACCAACACTAAGATGATAACACAAGCAAACAAAAACATTCGCTGAGCAGAATAACGCATCAGGTAAGTATCCAACTGTCCGTTCAGCACCTCTATCTTATTATCCAAGGTACGTATATGAGCCGTCTGCATCTCCATAATACGTGCATTCGAATGATTCACCAAAGCAGACTGCATCAGATTTTCACGTTGAAAAGGCCGTCCCTGCAAGATAGCCATTGCCACCGGCATTACCTTGTCACCTCCTGTGGGATAAATGAATGTCGCATCCAGTACCCCGTTGGCAACCAACTCTACACCTAAATTATCACCCGAAAGTGCATCTATACCAATAAAAAGAATCTCCTGATTCCGGCTTTGCCGGAGAGCAGCCTCATATGCACCGGCAGCCATACGGTCATTATGAGCAAAAAGCAAATCAATTTCAGGCTGACAGTGCAATATGGAATCAAATGCCTCACGAGCCGAGTTCTTAAGCCATCCGGCATCAACTGTAGACACAATCTTTATGTCCGGACATTTACGAAGCACATCCAAAAATCCCCGATGACGCTCAACAGCAGGTGTAGAGCCTCGCAGCCCAGCCAGTTCTACAATTTTCCCTTTCCCCTGCAAACGACTGGTGATATAAGTACCTATCTGCTTCCCCATTTCATAGTTGTCTGCTCCTACATAAGCCGTATATTTTTCAGATTTTATCTTACGGTCTACCAATACAACCGGTATCCCCGACTGATAGGCTTTTTCTATAACCGGTGTAATAGCCTCAGCTTCATTGGGAGCAACTACCAACAAATCTACTTTTTGCCGGATAAAGGCTTCAATATCTTTGATTTGTGCACGACTATCGTCCTTAACCGTTTTTATTTTTACCTGAGTTCCCGGATAAAACAAAGCTTCACGCAGCAATTCACGATTCATTTGTGAACGCCACTCATCATCACTGCACTGGGAAACTCCTATTACAAAACCATCCTTTTTTGCAGAACATCCTACACATAATATTACCAGCAAAAACAAAAGACAATTTAAGGCAACAAATTTCATAACAAAAAAGAAAAATTAAATACACTCATTTTACAAAAATACTGAAAAATCGATAGATATAAACAGAGGCGAAAAAAAATCTATTCAGCATTTATCTTAAAAGAGCATAATATCATAATACAAAACAAGGTTAACATCAAAATAAAAGAGTCATATCTCACTCGTTTTCGAGTAAAGAAATGACTCTTTCCAGTAAAATCAGTATATGTAAAAAGTTTTATTTTTCAAGGCAAAAAGTATCACCAGAGTTTCAATCTTTGCAAGAAAGACTATTCATACTTTCTTTCAATGACTCAGGCAATTCCGGCATAGCTCCATTCTGTGTACATACATATGCAGAAACCTTTACAGCCAATTTATGTGCTTCCTGCACACAAAGACCTTTCAGAATAGCAGCCACAAATGTTGCTGTAAATGAATCACCTGCTCCAACAGTATCAGCTACTTCAACTTTAGGAGTTTCAACAAACGAAACATTACCCGGAGTAAATACGTAGCTGCCGTTTACACCGCAAGTAAGAATTAACATCTTCAAGTTGTACTTGGCAAGCAGAATCCAACATTTATCCTGCAAGTCAATGCCGGGATAACCAAACATACGGCTTACAGTCACCAACTCTTCATCGTTAATCTTCAATATATTGCACTTACTGAACGAATTACATAAAATCTCTTTAGTATAGAAAGACTGACGCAGATTAACATCGAAAATCTTCAAGACATTATCATCTTGTGGCATTGCATCCAAGAATGAATTAATAGTCTGCCGAGATACTACACTGCGCTGAGCCAATGAACCAAAGCATACAGCACGTGTCTGACGGGCCAGGTCAGCTAAAGCCGGAGTAAACGGAATATTATCCCATGCCACACCTTCTTTTATATCATAACAAGGTACACCTTCTGCATCCAGTTCTACCTGTACAGTTCCGGTCGGATACGGTACAGTCTCTATCATGCAATTCAGTTGTTTTGCACGGAAATTATCCAATATCTCAGTTCCCAGTTTATCCTCTCCCACAGCACTAACTACACGGCTGTTCAGCCCAAACTGTGATACATGATAAGCAAAATTAGCCGGAGCACCTCCTATTTTCTTTCCTTCGGGCAGCACATCCCATAGTGCCTCACCCATTCCTACTACGATGTCATTCATGGTAAAACGATTTATATTATTTCTTAATTTTAAAGGTATAAAACAATAAATACAATACACCCACAGCCATTACAGCCACAGCTCCATTCTGTCCCATAGCATCAGATGCTACGCCCATAAACAATGGGAAAACAGTTCCTCCGAACAAGCCCATAATCATCAGGCCTGAAATTTCATTCTTCTTATCGGGGAAAGACAGCAATGCCTGCGAGAAAGCAATCGGGAAGATATTGGAATTTCCAAATCCCACCAAGGCGATACAGATGTACAATACAGTAAGTGAATGCGATGTATACAATCCAATCATAGATATAATCATACACAATACGCTCAATGCGAAAAAGCTTTTTGAAGCCACTTTCTGCAAAACAATTGCCCCTGTAAAGCATCCCAAGGTACGGAATATAAAGTACAAGCTGGTAGCAAACGAAGCCTCATCCAATCCCATGCCTAAACGCTCCATCAAGATTTTAGGAGCCGTAGTATTTGTACCCACGTCAATACCTACATGGCACATAATGCCGATGAAGCACAGCAGGATAAAAGGTTTTCCCAACAATTTAAAACAATCAGCAAAACCAGAAGCCTTGTCAGGCTGTTCCTCTTCGATAGGTGTACTTGCCAGACATACAATTGCAATAACTGCAATACACATATAAATCGGGAACAATACACGCCATCCCATTCCATAAGTAGGCATAGCTTGTGTTGCACCCCACATGGCAATGTATGGAGCCAGGAACGATGCAATAGCCTTTACAAACTGTCCAAAAGTAAGTGTACTCGCCAGTTTATCACCCGTAATAATATTACTAAGCAACGGGTTCAATGATGTCTGCATCAATGCATTACCAATTCCCAAGAAAGAGAATGACAAAAGCATAGCCATATAGCTGTCGGCAAATACCGGTATCAGCAAAGAAAAGAACGTAACAAACAAACTCAATAATACAGTTTTCTTACGGCCTATCTTGTTCATCAGAATACCGGTCGGTACCGAGAATATCAAAAACCAGAAAAATACCAACGATGGAAATATATTTGCCTGCGAATCGGTAAGATTCAAGTCTGCTTTAACATAGTTGGATGCAATGCCCACCAGGTCAACAAAACCCATGGCAAAGAAGCAAAGCATCACCGGTATTAATTTAGCATAAAAGGAAGATGTCTTTTGCATAAAGAATAGCTTTTTAAAGGAAGCAGGTCTTACTTACCTGCCTCCTCCCATTAAACAAACCTTATTATTATAAACCTAACTTATGAATATTCAAATTTTCAATTGTAGCCTCACCGCCTTCGGCATAGAAACGCAATGCATTGTAAGGACTTGTCGGGAATACCAGATTAGTCATGGCAATGCGTCCGCCATCAACAAAGATTTCTACAGAGCATTTATCCACAAATACATTCAGATGATATGTCTTGCCCTCACAAAGTGAAAGAGGAGCCCAAGTTCCCAAAGCGAAGTCGTTTACATAGTTAACCGATTCTGTTTTACGGCGATCATGATTTTCCTTGAAGTGCGGTTCTGACTTTTCACCAAAAGCAACCAGACCACTTTCAGAACGGTCCATAACGATACGGCCCGACTTCATATCCAAATATATCTTAGTCTTTTCACCTTTATCATTAACCAAATCGAAACCTACAGTCTGAGATTTTCCCGGTGTTACATCTACTTCCACTTCGAAAGCACATTCTTCTGCAGCCACTACATCCGAAATAGTCTGTTCACCTTTCAGGCTGAAGTTATCCACTTTACGGGTTTCTTTACGAAGGTCTTCAACTTCTTTAGCAACATTGGCAGCCATATAAACTTCACCGCCTTTTGAATAAAGAGAAAGCTCACGAGGCAATGCATTTGCACCACGGTTCTGGCGAATTGGAGTAATGTTAGCATACTGCCAGTTGCTCATCCAGGGCACTGCAATAACGCGGTCTCCTGTATTCGAGAAACAAACTGTAGCATAGTGGTCTTTACCAAAGTCAAGCCATTTTGTTACGCTCTTGTCGTTGTCGCATTTAAATTCTTTTCCGTCGAAAGTTCCTACGAAATATTCGGTTGCACTACCACCAAACAAACATCCCGGGTTGATATTGACAATCATTACCCATTTCATGTTATCCTTATTACCGTCAACCGGCAACTGAACGAAGTCAGGACATTCAAACTGATTGGGCTGAACACCATAACCTTCACCAAACTGGCTGAGGTATTCCCACTGTTTCAAGTCGGCAGAAGAATAGAAGCGCATGTTCTTGTCGGCAGAAACAATCATATACCATTTCTGAGCCGGTTCATACCAAAACACTTTCGGATCGCGGAAATCTCTCAATCCATCAAACGGAGTCAGAATCGGATTCTTTTCGTATTTAGTATAAGTACGTCCGTTGTCAGTACTGTATGCCATACACTGAATCTGTCCGTGTTCATCGCTGGCCGAAGTATAAAAAGCAATCAAAGCATCTTTTCCATAGCCGGCACTGTTATTTGCATCTACAACCACACTTCCTGAGAAAATCTGGCCTAACGTATCACGTGCAATAGCCGGATCAAGGTGTTCCCAGTGTACAAGATCCTTACTTACTGAGTGCCCCCAGTGCATGTTACCCCATCTTGAGCCATAAGGATTATACTGGAAATAAAGGTGATATTCACCATCCTTGTAAACCAGTCCGTTAGGATCGTTCATCCATCCATACAACGGAGTATGGTGATAAACCGGACGATAATAATCGGTATTTGCAGTATCAAACGTATCAGCCAACTGGATGTTATCCCAGCAAATGGCATTAGCTGCTACACGACCGATAGTGACAGTCGCTTCTTTTGCTCCCTGAGGTAATTTGAAAGGTACATAGTATTCTACACTATCTACAGCCAGACGTACATCCATAGCTACATCGGCAGGATTGCCTGTATCCAGTTTCACTTTACCTTCGTTGCAAGATTCCTGGATAGGGAGAATTAAATATTTAGTTGGGTTTGTGATGTGAACAATAGTAAGTGTATCACCCTGATGTTCCAGACGGATATCACTTTTCTGTGGCTGACAGGCTGCGAAAGTTGCGGCAGCTGCAAAAGCCATAGTCAGATGATTGAACTTTAATTTCATGATATTTTTATTTAAGTTAAGTATTTAATAATGAATGTTTGCTAATTCCAGATTTCAATATAAACTTATTATCACTCCTGCAGATTAATCCGGTGAACGTAGAGCCTGTATACTTCTGCTTTCATAGAATTAAATTCAGGTATGATTTGATGTTTTTGTTTGATGCAAATATAGATGTCATCTCCGATAAGACCTATCACAAATGTTGCAATGCTTATAACATTTGATTCATGATACATTTTTTTCATGTTTTTACATCAATAAAAGACTGATTTTCAAGGCAAAGAGCCAGAAAGAAAGAAGAAAAGTCAAGGCTGTTTATATGAAAAGGCCGGAAACCTTTACAGAATTGTAACATTCCGGCCCTTTACCCTATAACTTTATAAAGAATCAAAACAACAATCTACAATAAAATCAATATCCTTTATTCTGTACATACAATCCAGGAATATAGAACAACTGATTATACGGTATCGGGAAATATTCATTTTTCTCTGGAGTATATTTCGCATCTTTATAATACTGCGCATAAGTCTGTCGTACTGTTTCTCCAGCTTCGTTTACGTAAGTATATACATCGTTCTGTTCGCTGGCGAAATAAGCATTCAAAGTTTCAGAAGCGATACCCCAACGGCGCAAGTCAAAATAACGACCGTTTTCCATGGCCAATTCAAGTCTGCGTTCCCAACGTACACACTCACGAGCTACTTCCTTGCTGCTGAAATAACCTTCTGGATAAAGAGCTATTTCGCAGAAGTCCGCTGCGTAGTCGATATGTTTGCTGATTGAGTTAGCAGCACGCTGACGAATATCATTAATAATATCCTGAGCTTCATCCAGTCTATTCAGCTCTACCAAAGCTTCGGCACGCATCAACATAACGTCTGAATATCTAAATACATAATCTGCTGTAGCAAATGCCTGCCAACTGCCATTAAATGTTTCACCTTTTGAACGCTGCGGAACCTCTTTCATTGAAGTATAATATCCATAAGTATTTGGAGTACGTGAATTGGCTACAGTCTGCATATATTCACTCTCATACTTATAAGGGAAGGTAGGCATACCTACAGTATGGAACAAACGTGGATCCCACTTTTGTGTAGAAACTTGTCCGTTAACAGGATAGTCAATCTTATCGTTGTAATGTTCAAACATTGGCAAACCATTCTCAGTCTTGAACGCATTTACCAGGTTTTGTGACGGTTTATGGAAGTCCCATCCGCATGACCACATACCCCAGCATCCATTCAGCATGATAGACCAGTTGGCACGTCCATAAGTAGTATGGTCATCTTCATAGTCAGATGTCTGAACAGCAAAAATAGACTCTTTGCTATTTTTATTTTCCGGCAAGAAGATATCACCAAAATCCTCCAGGTATCCGTACTGTGATGATTTTACAACTTCTGTATAGTCAGCTATCTGCTGCATATAGTCATTGTTAATATGTTCAACGCCGGTTCCACTTTCGTAGCCAGTACCCCATGCCAGATCAAGATAACATTTAGCCAAATAAGATGCAGCGGCAATTTTATTAACTCGACCACCATCTGTCTGTTTTTCAGGCAATACATCATAAGCACTCTTGAAGTCGGCAATGATATTCATCATAAGCTGTTCGTAAGTGTATTCATCATTACGAACCTGTTCTATTGTATTGTTGACATACACTTCTTCGTCAATCCAAGGCACTTGACGGAATACAGTCACCAGTTTATAATAGAAATGAGCACGCAGGAATTTAACTTCGGCAACACGCTGCTGTGCTACATCAGCACCCAGTTCTTCTACTCCATGCTGTTCCAAAGCTACCAAGGCACGGTTGCAGCGAGATATGGCACAATACAGTCTGTACCAGAGCTCATCCATATGGTCAGGAGTAGTTGCTGTCAAAGAGCTCCAGATTTCCAAAGAATGATAATTTGTATCTGTTGTTCCAGATCCACCTTTCAGACAGTTATCAGAAGTTACATCCCCGTATGGAAACAAGTTAAAAGGATAAGTGTACCAGCAGTCGCCTAGCATGGCATAAGCTGCTGTAACCATTTCTTCGGGTTTAGTAAAAGCTGTTTCTTCATCTATAACAGCAGTCGGTGTATAATCCAAGAAATCATTGCAACTGCTAAAAGAAAATCCAACAACACACGCTGTCAAAAATGTATATAATTTTTTCATAACGATTTAAATCTATAAGTTTATGTAAAATATCTATTTTAGAATCCAACCTGTACACCAAATGAGAATGAAGTTGCCAAAGGATAATTCCAATCTGTATTTTCCGGATCAGAGCATGTAAGGCTCTTACTCTTAATCGTCAACAGATTCTGGCCAGATACGTAAAGACGTACACTTGACATCTTGAACTTAGAAAGCAGTTCAGACGGAAGGTTATATCCCAACTGTAAGTTACGCAACTTCATATAAGAGCCATTTTCTACAAAATAACTTGAAGCTCTACCTTCATCTGCTGTATTATTTGTAGTCAGAGCAGGAATTGTTGATTCTGTATTATTGGTATTCCATGCATCCAACAAACGGCTTCCCTTGTTAGAACCAGCATCTGTTACACTCCAGAAGTCTGTCTGGAATTTCTGGTTATTATATACATCTTTACCACAAACACCCTGCCAGAACATACTCAAATCGAAGTTCTTATAAGTCAATCCAATGTTCAAACCATAAGAGAACAAGGGTACAGGATTATAAATCCAGTCCTGATCATCGGCGGTAATTCCATTTTTACCATCCAAATCAGCATATTTCAAACCTCCGACGCGTGCATTTGGCTGACCTGACGCATCAACTTCAGCTTGATTCTGAAAGATACCTTCTACTACATAACCTACAATTGAACCATAAGGCTGACGAGCCTCAACCAGATTTTCTGTAGAAGTGTGGGCATACGAACCTGTTGTTGTTTCAGGAAGATAAGTCACTCTATTACGGAAGAAGTCTGCATTAGCATTGATATCGAATCCAAATCCATTGGCAAAAGATCTGCGATAACCTAAATTGAATTCCATACCCCAGTTGCGCAGTGAAGGACCATTCAGCCATGAAGCACCACCTTCACCCAAAGCTCCCAGAAAAGCAGGACTGATCAGCATATCATCCACATTCTTAATATATCCATCAATAGAACCGTAAACCGAGCCGTTCAGTAATGTAAAGTCTGTACCAATGTTAAACTGTTCGGCAGATTCCCATTTCAAATCAGGATTTGCAAACTGTGTTGCTCTATAACCTGAAGGGAATGTACCCGAACCTTGCAAGTACAAATCGTAAGCTGTAGATGTCACACGATCCAAACCGTAATCGGCAACATACAATCCAAACTGAGCATTGTTATCGATAGCCTGGTTACCTGTTTTACCCCATGACAAACGAACTTTCCAGTCGTCCATCCATTTAGCATCAATCAATTTAGATAAACGGAAACCTAATGTTGCTGCTGGAAAAGTACCCCATCTGTGATCTTTACCAAAGCGGGAAGAGCCATCACGACGCATAGTAAATGATGCCAGGATAAAGTCATTATAGTTATAATCAACTTTTCCAAAGAAAGAAGCCAAGCGGTAGCCAACTTTAGCACCAGCATTTCTCATGGTACCAGTTGCAGCATTCGGCCACATATAGTCTACTGTTTCCAATGCATATCCTTCAGAATAAGCAGAAAAGTCAATCACAGTCTGTTTGTTCATTTCAGTACCCAACAGCACTGTAATATCATGTTTGTCAGCAATCTTAAAATTATAGTTTGCTGTATTAGACCAAGTCCAGTTCGTTTCATTGTTGTGTGACAATGTTGTTTTAGCAATATCATTGTTTACAATATCAGAATGGAATGTAGGAGTTTTGGCATTGATAAATGAACTATAGAAATCAATACCGAAAGTAGAACGGAGAGTCAATCCCTTAACAGGCTTCAACTCTACATAAGCATTACCGAACAAGCGCCAGTAGTCAAGGCTGTTGTTACGGTTATCGTACATCTCACGTAACGGATTTTGACGGTCACTCATACCACCGACCGGGCCAGCAAATGTTTCACCATCTTCTTCATAAACAGGAACAGTAGGTGCCATTTTCAAAGCATTTTCCATAGGGGCAGAGTCAACCTGACTAGAATATGTGACAGTAAAGTTTTCACCGACTGTTACATACTTGTTAATATTGTATGATGAATTCATACGAGCCGATATATTCTGGAAATCTGTATATTTCAATATACCGTTATTCTTTTTATAGCCTACAGAAAACATAGTAGAATGCTTGTCATTGGCATGTGATATCGAAAGGTCATAATTTTGAGAAAAACCAGTGCGAGAAATCTCATCCAACCAGTCTGTATCCGAAAAACGCATTGTCTTTTTGGCATTTATATAGCCATCATACAAACCATTTACCGTATAATTTACATAATTATTAGTTTGTGGATTCCATACCTGAATAGGCAGACCATTCGAAGCATTCAGGTTCAATCCATAATTACTTGCATAAGTCACTGGGTCCAAACCATCATTCAATGCTGCCTGAGCCATAGCTGTTGCATAATCAGATGTATTACACAGTTGCATAAGAGACTGACTGGTGTATAGCTGTGCGGTTAAGTTTGTAGAGAACTCTACTTTTACCTTATCAGCTTTCTTTCCTTTTTTCGTAGTAATAATGATAACACCATTGGATGCACGAGAACCATAAATTGAAGCTGATGCAGCGTCCTTCAATACCTGCATACTTTCAATATCATTTGAGTTCAATGAATTCAAGGCACGAGTTGTCGGAACACCGTCCACAATATACAAAGGGTCCTGAGAAGAGTTAAATGAGCCAATACCTCGAATACGTACCGTACCTACTCCACTTGGAGAACCATTGGCTGTAACAGTCATACCTGGAACTTTACCTTGCAGAGCACGCATCGGGTCTGGATCTGAAACCGTTTTTAACGCATCTGTTGAAACCACTGCAACAGATCCTGTCAGGTCTGCCTTTCTTTGGGTTGAATAACCAGTCACAACCACTTCGTCCAATACTTCGGTATCTTCGTGAAGCAGGATGTTCATAACTGATTCTGCTTTCAAGGTTTGTGATTTAAATCCTACATAAGAAATAGTAAGATTGCCGCCTTGTTTTACTGAAAGTTCAAATTTACCATCCATATCTGTGATAACACCATTTGTGGTATTTCCTGCTTCAATTACAGTAGCACCGATAACAGGAAAATTGTCTGTTGCAGATAAGACGACACCTTGAACTTTTAAATTTTGTGCATGTACTATTACACTAATTAGCACAAATAGCACAAGAAAAAAATTTCTTTTCATGCTTTTCATACGTACTTTAAATTTATTAGAAAACAATTATTTGATTTTTCAAACTGATGCAAAAGTATCTAAATCATCATACCCTAAATATAACATTTGTTGCAAATAGCACTATAAATGTTTCATGTATCATTATTACAAGCAAAAGCAACATCCTTACTATTCAATGTAATATATTCCAGCAGCTTTTTACTTAATCACAAAAATGACTAATGTTTTTCATTCCAATAATTAACCTGTAGCATTTTAAAGATGCATCTTTTTCATTGCAATGAAGAACTACTTCTACACCGTTTGCTGGTACACATCACATAGAAGCTGTTTTGAAATGATTAAATTATTTATATTTATCTGTTAATCAGTTGGTT
>OGMI01000605.1_pt1 | contig 14183 bp, 9 predicted proteins | sample 1573201 | NCBI WGS metagenome assembly OGMI01 (sample SAMEA2582012, study PRJEB24529) | metagenome | biome: Human gut stool | place: China | collected 2011
ATTCAAAGATATCATTTTTATGCATCGGACGAATATAGTCGAACCACACAAAGTTATCCAGCTTATCCTTTCCGGCCGGTATCTGTGTCATCGGATACAGCGTTCCGGTCGATTTAGGCCGCATGATGATTTTTTCTATCTTCTGCTCTTTCAGGAACATATCCAGCTCACTGGTCTCGGACACATTCATACCAATCAGTGTACTGTCTTTCTCCATCGGATAATACACCAGCCGCACCGAACCGCTCGCATTTACATGCCGCATCTGTCCATTCTCAAAATAAGCCTTCATTTCCTTACCCGTTACCTGGTTATATACCGAGTCCAACAGTTCTACCGACAAAGCCTGATTCACAATATGAGCCCAGTCAATCGTACTGTCATTCATATAAACATGAATGCGTTCTCCCAGCAATTGCTGGTTGTTGTTCCATACAATCGGGTCCCGATACAGCGTCAGGCAACTGTCTTTCGTATTGAAGATAATCGAATCGGCTACACCCTGTACATCCGTGCGGTAAAAACGCGACTTGTGAAACGCCTGCATCTCGCGGTACATCGAGTCCGTACCCAGATAGAACGAGCGCATCAGCAGCGTATCCGCATGCAGAAACAGGCTGTCGCCTTGCGAATAGTCCACCGCTACAGCCCTGTCGGTAGCAAACGAGTATTTCCGGCGGTCATCGTAATACCCATACTCACAAGTCATCAGGTTCTTATTCAGCGTATCAGTTATCACCACATCAAAGAAAGCCTTGCTCACTCCCAGGTCACGGTCGTAATCAATACTGTCGGCCACCAGCTTGCGGCTGCCGCTTGTCACTTCCGAACGGTTCAACAACTGCGCTTTTCCCGTTGTGGTGTTATAGTATCCCAATTCCGAATAAATGTGTGTACTGTCACCCACAATATTCGACGGTCCTACAATACGGGCTATTTTCGACATTGTATTGTAGTGCAGTGTATCCGAGGTCATAGTGAACTTCGGGTTCAGCAGCTTCACATTATAGTTGAAAACAGACTCTTTCGTAACCGGACTGTATTCTCCCCAGTCGGAGCTGAGTACATTCTCTTCGTCCATCAGCGTACCTCCGTCAAAGTAGTATCCCAGATTGGCTATCCGGTCGTAATTCAAACTGTCTGTATACAGTTGCGTGTTTCTGTTTTCCAGACGCACATTCTTTCGAAGTTCGGCTATCTGCGTATATCCGTCGTAGAACAGATGGTCACCGTAAATAAAAAGTGTATCCCCCTGCTCCATGCGTACGTTACTGAAAGCTTCGAAAGACCCTGTCTTATCGTAGTAATAAGCACTGTCGCAAAACATGTACATACTGTCATGCCGGAACTTCACATTTCCCACCACAATCTGTGCATCCGGACGCACAGCATCTTTCCTCAGCAAGTCCGAGTGCAACAAATAAACCTTGCTTCGCGGCGCTCTGGAACTGCTCTTACTCTTTTGCTCCTGCGCCAGCGAACAAAATACAAACAGGCATAGGATGCCTGCAAACAGCATCCTATGCCTGAGTAAATTATTTTTTTTACCTTTTTCAAGCATAAATAAGGTGTCTCAATTCGTTAGTTTCTAATCCATCCCGGATATTTGAAATTACAGTTTCTCCAGTTTTCGTTAATCCGGACATATACTTTTTTCTGTTTTTCCAGAATCCATTTTTGCAGTTTTTCCTGCCCTCTCTTCTCGATTACAATATTTTTAAGTCGCTGATAGTCCTCAGAAAGCGTAGCCTTATGTCCGTCGATACGGTTTTTCAGTTTCACAATAGCACACACTTCCTTACCCTTCGAGTTAATCATGGTGAAAGGCTGTGATATTTCGCCAATCTGCATATTCTCTACCACCTTAGCCAGCTCCTGCGATACATGCTGAGCCAACTGCTGCATTTCAAAACGGGGAGTACCTGTTTCAGGGTTAGGCAGCAATCCGTGGTTATTCTTTGTATCCTTATCCTGCGAAATGTAAGTAGCAGCCTCATCAAACGAATATTTCTCCTTACGGATATTGTTGGCAATAGAATCCAATTGATGCAGAGCTTCCTGTTTTTCTTTCTCCTCTACTTTCGGCTTCATCAGGATATGACGCACATTGATACGGTCACCACGTTTTTCAATCAGCTGGATAATGTGATAACCAAATTCACTCTTCACGATTTTAGAAACCTTCTTGGTATCCTGAAGGTTGAAAGCCACATTGGCAAAGTCAGGGTCCAGGAATCCGCGGCCCGTAAATCCCAGCTCACCACCGCGCGATGCAGTTCCCGGGTCTTCCGAGTAGTAGCGCGCCAGCACCGAGAACGAAGTCTCACCCTTGTTCACACGGTCGGCATACTCACGCAGTGTCGCCTTCACACGGTCAATCTCTTCCTGCGGAATCTTCGGTTCCAGCGTAATAATCTGCACCTCTACCTGCGTAGGAATATAAGGAATACTGTCTTGCGGCAGATTCTTGAAATAATTTCGCACCTCGGCCGGTGTCAGCTTAATGTCGCCGATAATCTCCTGCTGCATACGCTGCACCACCAGTCCGTCACGGATGTTTTCGCGGAGCATCTCACGAATTTCGGTCATCGGTTTGTTGTAATACTCTTCCAGTTTTTCCTTCGAGCCGTTGGCCACCTGGTCCAGCAGGAACGAAGTACGCTGTTCCACCTGTTGCAGCACCTCCTGGTCGGTCACCTCCACACTGTCTATTACCGCCTGGTTCAGAAACAGTTTCTGCACCGCCAGCTGCTCGGGAATCACGCAATACGGGTCTCCGTCGAAACGGCGTCCTTCATACTGCGCATTCAACCGTTCGTTTTCCACATCCGATTTCAGGATAGCCTCATCGCCGACTACCCAAACCACCTCATCTATCACATTATTTTGTCCGTAGGCAGCCACCGACAGCAGCAAAGCCCAGAACAATGCATAAATTTTCCTGTTCAGTTTATTCATTCTATATCACTAATAATAAATAATCGATTTATCCTCGGTTGCCTCCCTGTACAGGTCCTCCTTTACCTTATTGATAAATTCCACCCGTTTCAGGTTTATCAGCGTTTCCTTGATGCCCGTCCGTGCATGTTCCAGCGGAAGCTGCTCATTCTTCTGCACCACATTTTCCACATGCAGGAAATAGCAATACGCCGTATCCTTCACCTCAATATTCTTGTTCTTCACAAAATAAGCAGGGTCCGTTTCTGCCGCATCGGGCAAAGGCATCCTGCTCTGAATGCTCTTCACCGTCTTCCAGTGGTCATAAAAATACTCATAGCTCACCGCATTGGCCACACTGTATTTCTCCAGACGGTCGATAGCCTCCTGCGAGTTTTTCTTATACCAGCCACGCACCTGATTGAGATGCGGAGCATGCAGCGGCACCTTCAGGTACAAGCCCTGCACCAGCGGCGCTTCGGCCACAAACAAGCCCTTGTTCTGCTCGTAGTAGCGCTCCACCTCCTCATCCGTCACACTGTCTGCCAGTTCCTGCTTCACCAGCGCATCCTGATAAGCATGCACAATCAATGCCCTCCGGTAAGACTCTATCAGCTTGTTTATACGGTCGTTGTCCGATATGTTCCCCTCGGCCTTGTCATACAGCAACGCATCTTCCAGCCAGTTTTTGATATACTCTTCTGCAAAACGCGCACTGTCCTCCTTGCCCAAGTTCACCGGCATTACGGCCTCAAGGTCTTCGCGGTAGAGGAAATCCTTCCCCACCTGCACCACCGGCGTCTTTCCCTTATGGTCATACGATGCAGTGCATCCGGCCAGCAGCAGCGCAAATGTAAATAAGAAACATTTCCCTTTCATTTCATACCTAATTATAATCAGGAAACGAAGATACACTAATATTCATTATATCCGGCAAAATTAACGGAATTTAAAATCTCTGCCGAATATTCCACTTCATACTTCTGTCTCAGCTCTTTCAGATAAAAATTCTCCTGTTCGTTCCGCACATCGGCAGTCACTTCCTCGCGCACGTCAGTGTACAGTTCCGGACCTTTCTTCAGCTTCTTGCCCAGCACAAACACATACGGCAGTTCCTTGTCGACAGGCAACTCGCCGCACTTAAACACCAGTTTGTCTACAGCAGCATGCCTGCCTATCTGGAACACCCCCGACTCGAAACGGCATTCGTAGATTCCGTCCTCCTTTTGCATCACATCCAGCACGGCCTTCCATTGCGAAACATCTCTTTTCTTCAGCAACTTCTTTATTTTCGAAGCCGCCTTCTTGCTCTTGCACCAGATAACTCCACCTCTGAAATGCGGCAAGTCCCAGCGATACCTCTCTTTATGCGCCTTAAAGAAACGCTCCAGCTCTTCCTCGGTAGGTTCACTCACCTGTACGGCGTGCAAGGCATCCCAGCGCGCAGCCAGCACACCCTCCTGCACTTCTTTCATCTTCCATTGCAACTCCGAGACAAAATCCGGCTGCCGCTTGCTCCACGCCTCAAAAGCATCCTTATCCAGTACAGCCGAAATGCAATCCTGCCGCTGCTCCAGCACCGAAAGGATATACGGACGGGTCTCCTCGTAGGAACGTACCGGCACACGGTCGACCACCCGCACCAGATGTACGCCCAGCGGCGAAGCAAACGGTGGAGTGCACTGCCCCTTCCCCACACGCTCCAGCGCAGCAACGAACTCATCCGTCAGGGCAGAGAGCGGCATCCATCCGGCGGCTTTTGTCACACACGCCATCTTGGAGGCTGCGGGCATGCATTGTGCCAGCGCCTTGCCTCCTGCCGCAGCCTTATAGCAACCTTCCAGCATACGCAATGCAGCTTCTACCTGCGCATGACCGGCCTCCTGCTTCAGCGGAACAGACAATTCCTCCAGCTTCACCCATCCGGGACGCGACAAACGCCGGCAAGAACGGTCGTACACCTCTCTGGCCCACTTCTCCACCCGTGCCGTATCAAGCAGCATGCTTTTCATCAGCTCTCCCTGCAGCGTGGCACACAGCATCCGGTAATCGGGCAAAGTGTCCCACCCTTGCGCTCTGGCATCGGCAACCTTCAGCTTGAAGTTCACAAAATGCGGCAGATAGTCACGGGCCGACAAGCGTCCGGCTGCAGCCGTCGCCTTCCGGTAATAATAATTAAACTCCGTGCCCGTCACTTCATATCCGGCAACCTTCACCAGACTCTCGGTAACCGCCAAAGCATCCGCAGCAAAACAACATGCCACCACGGGCAGCAGGAAACGTTTCAGTATCTTCATCTCGAAAAAAACAGCAAAGTCCTGTAATTCCAAGTTATAGAAAACTAAGAACCACAGGACTCTATAAAATATTTTACCTTATATCACTTTTCAAAAACAAGGCATCACACAACCCTATTACTGCTGCGGACGGCTATAGTTAGGAGCCTCACTCGTAATAGCCACATCGTGCGGATGACTTTCCAGCACACCGGCATTGGTGATACGTGTAAACTTGGCGTTATGCAGTTCTACAATGTTGTGAGCACCACAATATCCCATACCGGCACGCAGACCACCTACCAGCTGATAGATAACCTCATACAAGTTTCCTTTATAAGGAACGCGGGCAGCGATACCTTCCGGAACCAGTTTCTTCACGTCGCTTGTACCAGCCTGGAAGTAACGGTCTTTCGAACCATTCTCCATAGCTTCCAGCGAACCCATACCACGGTATGACTTGAACTTACGTCCGTTGAAGATGATAGTATCACCCGGTGATTCTTCGGTACCAGCAACCAGTGAACCGATCATCACACTGTATCCACCGGCAGCCAATGCTTTCACAACATCGCCAGAGTAACGCAGACCACCGTCGGCAATCAAAGGAATACCTGTGCCTTCCAAAGCCTTGGCTACATCGTACACGGCACTCAGCTGAGGTACACCTACACCGGCAACCACACGAGTTGTACAGATAGAACCCGGACCGATACCTACTTTCACCGCATCGGCACCAGCCTCAACCAGCATCTTGGCAGCTTCGCCTGTAGCGATGTTACCTACCACGATATCAATCTGCGGGAAGCGTTTTTTAGCTTCTTTCAGTTTTTCGATAACCGACAAAGAATGACCGTGAGCAGTATCGATTACGATAGCATCGGCACCGGCATTTACCAGCGCTTCCATGCGCTGCAGTGTATCGGCAGTAACACCTACCCCGGCAGCCACGCGTAGACGACCCTTAGAGTCCTTGCAAGCCATCGGTTTATCTTTCGCCTTAGTAATATCCTTATAAGTAATCAGACCAATCAGCTTACCGTCAGCATCTACTACCGGAAGTTTTTCGATTTTGTTTTCCTGCAGGATTTTTGATGCAGTTTCCATATCGGTACCCGGAGCAGTAGTCACGATATTGTCTTTCGTCATCACCTCATCAATGTGCTTGTCCATGTGAGTTTCAAAACGAAGGTCGCGGTTAGTCACGATACCTACCAGATGTTTTACGTCATCCACTACAGGGATACCGCCTATTTTATATTCAGCCATCAAGTTCAAGGCATCCTGCACGGTAGCACCGCGGTTAATGGTAACCGGGTCATAAATCATACCGTTTTCTGCACGTTTTACGATAGCTACCTGACGTGCCTGCTCTTCGATAGACATGTTCTTGTGGATTACACCGATACCACCTTCGCGAGCAATGGCAATAGCCATCTGTGCTTCTGTAACTGTATCCATAGCGGCAGTTACAAACGGAATCTTCAATTCAATGTTACGTGAAAACTTAGTCGAGAGCTCGACTGCTTTTGGCAATACTTCTGAATAGGCCGGAATCAACAATACATCGTCGTAAGTCAATCCGTCCATCACAACTTTATCTGTAATAAATGACATAGGACTTATGCGTTTAGAATTTATTGCGTGCAAATATACGGTTTTTATCCGACATCTGAAAGTGCTCAAAAAACTTTTTTTGCACCTGCTGCTTTTCTTTTTTCCAACCGCAGGCAGCTACTGCATCACAAATAAGACAAACTTGCGTTACACGAATGATGAATTTTCCGCATTTGTGTAACGCAAGTTTGTCATTAGAATGATAAGAGAAAAGAATAACGGTTCATTTTTTCAGACTACCACCATACCAGTTCTGCACTTTAAAATCATAATTCATATAGAAAAGGCTGTCGGAAGTAAGAACAGGCTGTTCAGGCAGTTTTTTATGCGACAAATCCCGCTGGAAGGCACCATAAATAAGCAGACGGTATTTCATCGTATCACCCAGCAGCAGCCATGGAGTCGTCAGATTGGGCAATGCACGGACAGCCTGTCGCAGATACTTTCCAGCTTGCAGCGTATCCCCGGCTGTATATGCCAGATAACCGTAACGGGCATAATCGGCAGGTGCCGCATCCGGTGCAGGACGAAGAGCGACGGCTGCCTCCCACACCCGGTTGTAGAACACTGAGTCTTGATGCTTCCATGCCTGCATCAGTTCGCCATTGGCCATACGCGGTGTGTAACGTACGGCTTCCGCCATCAGCTGTAAAGCAGCCGCACTGTCGCCTTGCTGATAGCACCGTCTGGCGTATGCCGACAGATACAGGCTGTTCCTCGGATAACGGGACGCAAGAGATTCCAAAATCGAGTCTGATTTTTCGGGATATTCATTTGCTACGGACAGGGCATACAGATATTGCAGCTGGACATCTTCCGGATGGCAGGCACAGGCAGCATCATAGTTCCTGTCCTGCAAATAATTGAGAATGGAATCTGTCAGAAAACGGGACGACGGAATGTTCCAGCTCACCCATACAGCCACTGCAAATGCCGGAACCATATAAGCCGTACGGTCTGTTTCGGCTGAAAGGGTTTCATCCCGTTGCAGATAAGCCGACAAGATATAAGACATCAGCAGCAAAACAGGCGTACCCAGCCATGTGGCCTGAGCGAAATCTTTCACGAGGACAGCCAGCAGGGTTGCTGCAATGATGCGGCTGTCCGGCTTTTTCCGATGCTGCCACAAGGTCCGGACTATCATTATTCCTGCAAACAGATAAACCAACGTTCCGCATATGCCCTTCTCGACCAGAAGCTGAACCGGCAAGCTGGGGGCAATGGAAGTAAACGGCTTCGTACTGTCCTGTCCGGTAATGGCATCAACGGCATACGTATAATTACCGTTTCCATACCCCATGAAGGGACGTTCCGTAAACGCCTGCCAGGCAGCCGCAGTGCCGCTTATCCGGCTCTCGGTGCTCTGCTGCTGAGAAGCAGTACGGTTCATCTGCAGGGTGGTGTGCATCTCCTTTGGCAAGAGGACTGCAACCAGAAGCATGGCGGCCACAGCCGGCAGCCACAACCGCAGTTTTTCTGCTTTCGGGAAAAACAGCAGTGCAAAAAGCAGATAAATGCCGAGTGCAACATAGGCACCGCGCGAAAAGGAAAGCAGGATGGCCAGAAGGCATAAAAACTGAAGCGGCACCGACCAACGGCGCATCAGGCAAATCCACCCGGACACCATCAGCAGCACCTCTGCCCAGATGTTGGTGATGTAGCCCAACGGACGGAACAAAAAGCGGAAATGATACGTATCTTCGAACCCGGCTTCCAGTACCGAGCTTCGGAAAACAAAGAAGGAACAGACAGCCAGCAGAAGGGCAGCTCCTATCGGGAACAAGCTTCCTACACGTAAAACCTGCAAGGCACACCCGTGGGCGAACAGCCTCCGGCAGGCAAAATACGTTACCAGCATATAGACCGAATAAAAAGCCGCATCCAAGGCAGGTATCGGACAGGCCGCATAAAAGCAGGAAAAGAGGTCGGACAGGGCAAGGGCCGCTACGCATCCGTCCAGCCGGCTCCATTTCCGGAAAGGAAGCGGGCGCAGGAGCAGCAGTGCCCCAGCCACCAGCAACAGGCCGATGCGGTACGAATCTTCCACCCTGAACAGGAACAGTGCCAGAAGAATCGTCACCCCAAGCGCCACACAGATTTCTTTACCCCCGCTGTATCTTATTTCTTCCATAACGTCTTACCAGAGGGATAACAGACCTGTATACCAGATAGCCTATCAGTCCGAGAAAAACCAGCTGCATGCCGATGTTACGCAGCAAGGCAAACGGCGGCATCATCCGGTTCGACAGGTAAAGAATCAGCTCGTTCACCGCATCGGGGAAAGTCTGTACGAACCGGTATAGGAAAGTCGGAATGACATACAGGAAATAGAATCCCATAAAAAGATTGACTACTACCGAATAAACAAGCAGTCCGTATCGCTCTAACGGACGGATTTGCAAAAGATAAGGCCGCTTGCTTTCCGGCTCTTTGCGTAATTTCTTCCATATATAGCCAAGCAGTTCCAAAGAACGCTGCCGCAGGTTGGGCACCCCCAGCAGGTCGGATGCCATCCAGTATCCGTCGAACTTGAAGAAAGGATTCAGGGTCATTGCAAACCCAAGATTCATGACCAGAATCAGATAACGCAAGATATCGTTTCCCGTCATCAGAAAGGCCACCAGCAGGATGATAAGCCACCAGCTTTGAAAATACACACCGGCAAGATTTACCACACATCGCTCTCCCCGCTTCAGTTTCCACACTTCCGTCACATCCGTATAGAGGACGGGGAAGTTCAGGTACAACCCGAAGCCAATCCCGCCGTGCCTCACGCCGAAGTACTTGCAGGCAGAAGCGTGTCCCAGTTCGTGAAAGAACGACGAACCCAGCATGAAGGCAAACAGACCTACTACCAAATAGACATTTACCTTGTTATTGAACAACAAAAGGTCGGGTGTACGGAGGAAGAACCAAGCATCCAGGGATACCGCTACAAGAAATACCGTCAGCATATACCCACGGTTGAACAGGAAGCGGAACGTATCCGAAAACTTGTCGATTGCCTCCGCACTGAACAATTCCTTTTCGTAGAGGAAAGAATGCTTCTTTCCCTCCTGTGCAAACAGAGGGGTAATGAATTTATCGATAATCATCCGCACCTGTTCGGGCGTGTATTTGCCTGCCTTCTTTTTAGTGTAGGCAGCAATGGCTTCTTCTTCCGTAGCATGTTGCTGCAACTCTTCCACAAGTTCTGCAATAGCTGAATTTGCTTCATAATATTGCCTGCCGCACGAGAGCAGTACGCGCTGTTCTTGAGCAGATGACGAAAGTTTCTGATGAATGATAATATCGTTATATACGTTCATATTATCTTAGTTTTAAGATAAGGTATTGGTTTAAACACTAGCCTTCTTTTTATCATAACAGATAGGCAAACAGAAGAAATCGTAAAAAACATATTTAGAACAAATCAATTTGCTTTGATGATAGCACTATTGATTGTCTTGTCCACACTATTGCTTTCACGAGATATCTTTTTACCAAAATCAAACGTATATGCAACTTTTACATAACCAGTCTGCTGGTAAATGCGGCTGGTCTGGAGTTGACTAAAACGATAAGCACCACAGTCGGCATAACGATAATAGTGGCTCTGTTTGGTAAATGGATTTTCTGTTCCTGCTTCTGCCATCCAGTTTCCATGACTCCAGCCTAGCGACAGGCCATAAACAGCAGGATTTTTAAAAGTGGCCATTGTCAATTGATTCAACTGTCTGGAAGTACTCCGGCCATATACATTCAGTGAGAAGTCTTTCCAGTAGTAGTTTACATCTATTGAACCCGAAAACGCATTTACTCTTTTGGCATATACTCCCGTAAGTTTCATGTCGGTATATTCACCTTTCAGTTTCAGACGTAAATTATCCGAAAAACGATAGGTAGCAGACAGTTGCGCTGTCAGTGAATGAAAGTCGGCATCCGAACGGTACGTGTTCACCAATATGTCACCTTCCGGATAATAATCGAAAGTAATGTTGTTAAAGTATCCCCAGTACATCAGCATGGTTTCCAGATTCAGCTTGCCCACCTGTGCCTGATAACCAATGGCCGGAACATATATTTTAGTGTTTGCCAAATCGGTATTTCCTCTTTTCACTTGCAGAAAATCTATTGTCTGGTCTATATCGTTTATATAACTGATATCAGCCTGCTCGTTTCCGATGGCAAACATCAGCATGAGTGTATGTTTTTCGTTAATGTTATAAACCAGGTTGGAGTATAATCTGAACGACCAGTGTTGCTGCAGGTCGTCTCCATGATATTTATAATTCAGTATCGAAACACCAGGAGACAGATTCAGAAACCATTTGTTGCCAAACCGTTGTTGGTAATATGTATAAAGCATGGTTTCTCCCATCCAGAGATGCTGCCATACGTTATAGTCACCGGTATAGGATGAAGAAGTTATACTGTGATAGTGTTCGAAATTTATACCCACATTGTTCTGATGGCCCAGTGATATATCATAATTGCCTCGGCAAGCCAACCAGTACAGATCTTCGTCTGCGCAGGTCAATGAACGTTCCTCGCCTTCCGTATAAACCCGGTTATATGTATTGCGTGTATAATATCCCTCTGTCGTCAGATTCAGGGTTTGCTTTTCCGACAGGTTGAAATTTCCATACAGTTTGAATGAGGGTTTTAGATTTTTCTGCGTGGTAACATTGCCAGACTCCTGCTGGCTTGTATATTTCCCTGTATACGCCAGCAAATCGTAGCTGCTGTTTTCCGGTGTATTGTTGTGTACCAGTCCGATTTGTGCCGAAAGTGTCTTTTTCTCCGTATTTTGACTGGCTTTCAACTGGATATATTGCTGGTTGTTTGCTGTCTTTGCATCTTGCGTTTTACTGCTTCGGTTCAGTGTATATCCGGGAAAATTAAAATATTCTTGCTTTTCGCTCTGCATACCACCATAGTTTTCCATATTATATCCGGCAAACAGTGTATAGGCATAATCTCCCTTGTTTACTTTTGTACTGACATTGTAGTCGCCAGCCAGATAGCCTATCTTCTGTTTTCCGTCTACACCAACGTATCCTCCCACTGCATTTTTCTTGGTAATATAATTAATGGCAGCCACATCGCGCACATACTTTCCACTTGGCACATCGTAGTATTCTACTTTTTCCACATCTTTGGGACGCAGGAGCTGTACATCGCGAAATTCTGCTTTTTCGCCGTTAATATATAGCGTTACCGAGCCACCAAGTGTGCTTACCACACCGGTATGTCTATCTACTTCGAGTCCTGGAATCATCAAGTTATAAAGCAGATCATAACCAGTCCCGGAATGTTTTACCTGTTGCTTATCCGGCAATATCAAAACTTTATCTTTCTGACGAATAAAAGAGCTGCCTTTTACGATGACTTCGCCTAAGGTAACACTTTCGCTTTCAAGTTTTATATCTGGCACAACCATATCTTCATGAGCAGCTATTTGAATAATTCTTTGTTTATAGCCAACCATGCTAAATGATAATAAATAACTATCTCTTACTAAATTATCAAATTTATAATATCCCAAGGAATCGGTTATAGTTCCTGATACAAAAGTAGAATCTTGTTGAAGTAACCGGACTGTAGCATAAACCAAAGCCTGATTATCAGTTAAATCTGATACCTTACCAGAAATATGAATTTTATTACCAGAACTATGAATTTGAGCTGTACCAGTTGTAATTAATGTTATAAAACAAAAGAATAAAGTATATAATCTATAATACAAAAATTTCATATACTAATATCAATTACATTTTAATTAGACAAAATGGGAACCATATTATATGATTCCCATTAAATAAACTAAGATAGCCCATTACCAATACATAAGGAAAATTCACATCCTTGTGAAGTAACATTTGTTAACACATCATCAGATTTAGAAATATCCAATAAACCACCAACGACCAATGGATCTGTTTCTAATCTTTCCTCTAATTGTTCTAAAGCAAACTCATCTAACACAGAGTTTAAAGAAATAAATTCTTTTTTTTCATTAATTTGTTTCATAAGATAAAATTTATTAATTAATAATAAGCAAATCATCATTTGCCTGATTGTATGCACGATTGACCGAGATTTTTAGAATTTCCCGAAAATAGGAACATTGATTATTTTTATTTTCTGTATTTATCGAGTTAAATGGGCATCCTCCTCTGCATAATAGAAAATATTTACAATATTTGCATTCGTCTTTAGAAAAAAAGGTTTTTTCTCTCCATAAATTAATTACGGATTCATTCCATTGAATTCCATTTGTTGAATAAGTTCCAAGCAAATATTGTTTCTGTCCAATTGTTTCCCAGCAAGGATAAATATTTCCTAGTGGATCTAATACGTACCCGCTAGTTTGTGCAGCGCAAAAAACTGAATTTAAATTTATAGGATGCTTACTTGATATTGCATTATATATAGAATTAAATAATCCATAATCCTGACAAAATGAAATCGTTTTATATTGTTTATGCTCTTCCATATAGTGTTTAGTAGATAAAAACCGTAAGGATTTATGTTCTAATGAAGTTATAGAAGAATTATCTATCATAACAGCAGAATAAACAACAAACTTATCATAAGAGAAAAAAGCTTTATCTTCAAAATATTTCTTAAGCTTTGATAAATACTTAATATTATTTCCATCCGTATTCACACGAACATTTACATAAATATTTTTATCTAATGCAAGCTTGATATTATTTATAATTCTATCAAAAGTTTCATTATCTTCAAAATGTTTTCTCATTTGATTATGAACATCCTTAGGACCATCTATTGTTATTTGAAGCTTAAATATTTTATCTTCTCCCAGCAAATCAAGAAAAGAATCCAATTCATATCCATTTGTAATAGCGTCAAATCTATACCCCTTTTCTACACCTTTTTTTACAATATAAGAAACAATATTCTTATTTTCTGCTAAAAGAGGTCCCCCCCCATAAAGTGTTATCTGATTAGCTCGCAACTCTTTACGAGGTTGAATTTCATCCATTGCGTCATAAGCTTTATCAACCTGTTCATGTGTAAATACAATTTTTAGCTTACTATCTTTTTCTTCTCTACTTTCATAGCAATAAGGACAACGAAAGTTACAATTATATGTAACTACCCATGTAAAGGCCGAGTATAGAATACTACTCTTTTTGTATAACGCATTTGCTATTCTCTCGACATAAGCATATTCTTCTTTGTCTGACCTTGTTGTCAGATATCCTCTTTCCAGTAATTTTTTCAGAGTTTCTTGTGAAAAGCTATTTACTATGGATTTATTTTTAATTCCTGCTAACAACTCTTCCGTTACAATATCTATAGCTCCCGTATAGCCATGAATCAGCATATACTTACCTTCTTCCT
>OGMI01000610.1_pt1 | contig 14125 bp, 7 predicted proteins | sample 1573201 | NCBI WGS metagenome assembly OGMI01 (sample SAMEA2582012, study PRJEB24529) | metagenome | biome: Human gut stool | place: China | collected 2011
AAGCATACCAAACCTTCACCCGTGGCCACCCACAACCGCTTTCTGCTGTCTTCGTAGAGAGCATTGATGGTATTGGAGGGGAATTTGGCCAGGACGTTGAAGAGCTGGATGCTTTGGAGTTGAGGGTCATAGAGGCCCAGGCCTCCTCCGAAGAATCCTACCCATACTTGGTCTTCGGAATCCTTCAGCACACAGCGGGCCAGATTGTTCTCCAGATTGTAGTGTGCCTTGATTGTCTTGCTGTCACAATCTATAAGATAGACGCCTTCGCTGGTTCCGACCCAAATGTTTCCCTGCTTGTCTTCATGAAAGGAACGTACGTCAGTGCGTGACTTGTCTTCGGAGAAAATCTGCCGGAAGCTTTGGCTCTTGGGGTTGTAGTAGGCTATTCCTCCATAAAAAAGTCCGAACCATAATCCTCCCTTCGAGTCGCACAAGGCTGCCTGCACCGTATTGCTTCTGAATTTCTTGTTGTCAGCATTGTATATGGCTATTCGTCTTCCCTTGTTGAATACGTTGATTCCTCCTCCATCGGTTCCTATCCAGAGGTTACCGGCTTTGTCCATACAGACACCGGAGGCTATTTTACTGTTCAGGCTGTTGTTGGTGGATGGAAAAGGAGAATATTTATAAGTGCTGAAGAGTGACGGCTCGCGTTTTATGAAGTTGATGCCGCCTCCCCAGGAACCTGCCCATACATTACCGAAGGAATCTTGGAGCAGGCAACGGATACTGGAGTTGGACAAGCCGTATTCATCGTCTCCCTCCCGGATAGAAAGCGCATGAATCTGGTCCGACGAACGGAAAAGCTGTTGGGACAAATCCACTACGGCAATGCCGCCGAATTCCATGGCTATCCAAAGTCTGTTGTCATCCAGTTGGTGTATATCATATACACGGTGCGATATGCAGTTGGTTTTGTCGTCGAAGGGGATGAAACTTTCCGCTTCCGGGTTAAACAGTACCACTCCTCTATCGGTTCCTATCCATATGTTTCCGCTTTTGTCTTTGTAGACACATGTCACTTCGTTGCCGGGCAGGCTGTTGGGGGATTGCGGCTCGTGTGTGAAGTTCTTGACTGTCTTGTCTTTTATGGAAAGTATACTGAATCCCCGGTCCACATGCCCGATATAGAGTAGTCCGTTACCACCGTCTATGGCAGACCAGATATGGTTGCTTGCAAAACCTGGTACGGTTTCGGTATTGTAATGGGTGAATTGCCCGGTTTGCTTGTCAAAATAGTCCACGCCTTTCCAATAGGTGCAAATCCATAGGTTACCGTCGGAGGCGGCAATGATTTTGGTAATGTCGTCCGTAACCAGGCTTTCAGGGTTGTTTTCGTTGTGTCTGTAAGTGATGAATGAATCGTTGGCATAATTGTATGCATTGATTCCGGCACGCTGGGTTCCTATCCATAAGATGGAGTCGATGGGATCGTCCAGCAGACAGTTCAGTTCGTTGCCGGTGATGCTTTGCTTGCCGGTTGTTTCTTCTTTATAATAGGTAAGGAAGCGTATTCCGTCGAATTTATTTAAACCCTCTTCTGTGGCAAACCATAGAGAGCCCCGTTTGTCTTGGGCTATGCTTACCACATGGTTGTTGGACAGCCCTTCACGGATACTTAGATGTTTTATGGTATATGGCTGCGCGGATAGCAGGAATGGCAGGCATAGGAAAATGGAAAGTAGAATCTTCTTCATAACGGGTCGTTTTTCATTGCATGAGTCAAAAGTACAAATAAAATCTTTAGATGATGTGCACAAATCGTGCATTGACAGATTTATATGCCTTCTCTGCAAGATTTATACAGCTGTTGAATCGAAAATTGGCATATGTTTGCATTGCCGATTATTATAAATCGGAACAAAATGTACTTTTTTGTTTAACTTTAATAATAATATTTATGAAGAAGCATTTCTTTAACGCCACTTTCTGGGCGTTATTATCGCTGGCTTTATGGACTACTGGATGTAGTGACGATGACGGATACTCTGATGTAGACGGGCAGATTCCGACAATGACATTGGTGACGGATCATATTGAATCCGGTGCCGGCCATCGTTTTACCATTGAAGGTTCGTTGGCTGACCAGGATGGAATTGTATCCGTCAATCTGCAATGTGCCGATCTTTATCTGAACAAGACCATTGATTTGGTCGAAATCTATGGAGCTCCCCAAACGGAGTATGAGTTGAGCTATTCTTATGACCTCAAGCGTGATGAAATCGGTGAACGCTTCACCGTGAAAGTGACCGTAACAGATGCGGGCGGGCGTGAAGTGTCGCAGGATGTGTTGATAACGATGGATGGGGACTTTGAGAATCCTACATTTACAATTGCCCCTGGTAAGGAGGTTACCGTACTGATAAAGGATGAAACAAAGTTCAACCTGAATTTCACGGTGAAAGATGACCGCATACTGGATTATGTACTCATTGAGATTCCTGGGGTAGAAGGTTTTGAAAGCCGCCGTATAGAGGCTGGCGGGCAATCTACTTTGAGCTTTACGGAGAAGATTATTCTGCCTAATGAGGTGAAAAGTTACGATGTGACTTTGACGGCTGTGGATGCCAGAGGCAATCAGACAGTGACCAATAGTACCATCAGTGTATCTGAAATGCCTGACTTCCCCAAAATGTATCTGGCCGATGTGGCAACCGTAGAGGAATTGAACAGTGATATTTTCGGTGTACCGATGGTGATTAACCATACGGGCGAGTACCAATATCGTGCACGTTATTATAATAAAGCTGCCGGTACGGAAATTTTCTTCTTACCGCAAAAGACAGACTTTACTCCTATCTGTTTTGGCCTTGATCCGGAGGATAATACAAAACTGACGGATGACCCGGAAACGGCTAAACCTATTGTCTTGGATGAGGCTGGTGTTTATTATGAAATAGACATCAATGTGAAAGAGTCTACTTATAGTATGCGCACGTACTCGGTGACAGAGGCTACAAATCCGATGAAATATGAATATGGAAAGCCTTGTTTTGACCGTTGGGAGAATGGGGAATCGTTCATTGATTTCTATATCGGTTGGGGAGGTTCTCCTCAGGATGCGGGAAATCAGTTGTTTGCCCAGGATAAAAATAATCCTCATCTTTTCTATTATCCGGAAAATGGAACTTGGACGCTGGAAGCCGGTGAAGAAATGAACTTCATCATATCCAATTATCATCCCGACGGATGGTGGGATCATGTGGAATGGCGGTGTGACGACTCTCAGAATGTAGAGAAGTTTGGTTACTTCAGTAAGAAAGGGGATGTGAATCCTAATTGGGAAGGCACCAATCAGCGTTGGGAAGACGGCTCGATGGTAGGTGACAACTGGATGAAGCCTACGGTTACGGTGACCGGCAACTACCGCTTTGAGTTTGACGCGCATTTGGGTCGCGGCAAGATTGTGCCTGCTAATTAAAAAGTAACATTAGATTTAAGATATGAAAAAGCAAATTCTATTATTATGTCTTGCGCTGATAAGCCTTTGCGGTTATGCGCAGCAGATAACGGTTAAGGGTGTGGTGACTTCGGCCACCGACCAGCAGCCGTTGATTGGAACTACAGTTCAAGTGAAAGGTACCGGTACGGGTACAATTACCGGTATCGACGGTGATTATACATTACCCAATGTAGACAAGAATGCAGTGTTGGTATTCTCTTCTATTGGTTTTGAGTCTCAGGAAATAGCTGTAGGTGGACGTACTACGATTAACGTGGTACTGAAGGAGGCTGCGGAATTACTGGATGAAGTGGTGGTTATCGGTTATGGTGCTGTGAAAAAGAGCGATTTGACCAGTTCTATTGCTACAGTAAAAGGCGATGAAATCACTGAAACCGTGACCGGTAATGCTATGGATGCTTTGCAGGGTAAGGTAAATGGTGTACAAGTCACCAGTGGTGGTGGCCCTGGAGCTACTCCGAAGGTGCTGATTCGTGGTGTAACTACCGTAAACGGTACGAATCCGTTGTATGTAGTGGATGGTATGCCGGTAGGTGACAATATCAACTTTCTGAATAGTAACGATATTGCTTCCATGGAAGTATTGAAAGATGCTTCGGCTGCCGCTATCTATGGTACACGTGCATCAAACGGTGTCATCCTGATTACTACAAAGAAAGGTAAGACTGGTAAAGCCCGCATCAATTGGAATTCTTCTGTTGGTTTCCAGACCGTGGCCAAACCTAATATTGCCGGTGCGGCTGAATATAAAGAAGTGTTCAATACCCGTTATACGAATGATGGCCTTTCTTCTATCTGGAACGATACGGGTGCTACGACCAATCCCGGTGGTACAGACTGGTGGGATACTGTAGTCAATAAAACAGCTTTGGTGCAGAACCATTCACTTAGTGTTGCCGGTGGCTCAGAACAGTTTGTTTATAACTTTAGCGTGGGCTATTATCGTAACAACTCACAGTTTGATGTAGGTTATTGGGATAAGATAAATATCCGTCTGAATACTGAATATACATTTAATAAGTATGTAAAATTGGGAGTTGATATTGCTCCACGTGTCGAATCATGGGATGATACCCCAAACCAGTTCTCGGCAGCCATGGCTATGGACCCGACAACTCCGGTATTCCGTCCGCAGGACCAATGGGAGGATAATGAGTACAACAACTATCAACGCTCTTACAACAACCAGGAGTGGAATCCCGCCGGTTCAATTGCCCGTAGCAATGCTCATTCTCGCGAGTTGGGTGCCATTCTGAATACCTATCTGCAGGTAAACCCGATAGAAAAGCTGACGTTGCGCACCCAGTTCGGTGCCAATGCACACTATCGCCGTTCTGATTCATTCGTTCCGAAGTTCAATATGGATCCGTTGGAGAAACAAGACTTGAACGAAATCACCCGCCGCAATCAGGAGTGGTTTGACTGGAACTGGACGAATACAGCCACTTACATGGACACTTTCGCTGAAAAGCACAACTTGAATGTAATGGCTGGCTTTACTGCCGAACGTTTTGCATGGTACAATACTCAGGCACGGCGTGATAATGTTCCCAATAATCTGGACCAGATGCAGGAAGTGAATGCCGGACAGCAGGGTACGGACGAGGCCAACGGTGAAACCACTTACAATACACTGGTCTCTTTCCTGGGCCGTGTCATGTACAACTACGATAACCGTTACTACATTTCGGCATCTCTTCGTGCTGACGGTTCTTCCCGTTTCCCGAAGGGCAGCAAGTATGCCCTCTTCCCGTCTGTTTCCGCTTCCTGGCGTGTCATCAGTGAGGCATTTATGCAGGACCAGGACATCTTCAGTGACCTGAAGCTTCGTGGAGGCTGGGGCCGTGTAGGTAATCAGAATATCAACAATAATGCTACCCTTACTTTGTTGAGCGAAACCCAATACTATTATGGCAATACGTTGGCAAATGGTTACTTCGTGTCTACAGTAGGTAACAACCAGTTGAAGTGGGAGACTGTGGAAGATTGGAACGTAGGCGTGGATATGTCATTCCTTGATTCACGTTTGGGTGTAACATTCGAATATTTCCAGAAAAAGTCCATTGACATGCTCTACCAGAAACAGAACATCCTCTCTTTGGGATATGATAACTGGAACAGCCAGATTTGGATGAACATCGGTAGTATGCAGGCCCGCGGTTGGGAAGTGGGACTTACCTGGCGCGATGAAATCGGCAAGGATTTCTCTTACGATCTTGGTCTGAACCTTTCTGCCGTACGCAACAAGGCCATCAAGTTCTCGGGCGACGGTCCTATCAATGTCGGTGGATTCAATAGCGACCAGATTATCCGTAACGAAGATGGTGGTTTTATCTCCCGTTTCTACGGTTACGTGGCCGATGGCTTGTTCCAGAATTGGGAAGAGGTGTATGCGCACACTGACGAACACGGAACACTGATTCAGCCCAATGCAAAACCGGGAGACATCCGCTTCAAGGACCGGGACCATAACGGAGTGCTCGATGCCAATGACAAAGATTATATCGGCAATCCTTATCCTGATTTAATGATGGGTCTGAATATTGGTATGCGTTATAAGAACATTGATTTTGCAGCCAATTTCTATGGTACGTTCGGTAATGATATTTACAATGTTACCAAAGGAAGGTACTCCGGTTCAGGTGGACAGAATGTCTGGGCAGGTACACTGGAGAAAGCATGGCATGGAGAGGGTACCGGCAATGATATTCCCCGTTTGTCGAGCAATGACTTGAACCTGAACTATAGCCGCGTTTCCAGTTTCTATGTGGAAGATGGTTCCTACTTGCGTTGCAAGCTGTTGCAGATAGGCTATACGCTTCCTAAGAAATGGGTTGGAGGTGCTGACTTGCGTCTTTCCTTCTCTGCACAGAATCCGTTTACCATTACCGGTTATTCGGGAATGGACCCCGAACGCCCGATGGTTGACGGTACTACCGACAGCTCTGGCAGTGCCATCAATACCGGTATTGACAACGTGGCTTATCCTAATCCGAGAACATTCTTGTTTGGCATTGACTTCAAATTTTAATTCTTGATTATCCATGAAACGAATATTTACAATAGTAGTTCTGATTGCTTCGCTGGTGTTTACCTCTTGCGAGGACTTCCTGACCGAAGACGTACGTGGGCAATTGAACGTGGACACTTATTATAAGTCCATAGAAGAGTGTGAATCCGCAGTCACGAGCTGTTATCAGGCCATGACATATGGAGGATGGTGGCAAATCAACACCGTGTGGTTACTTTCCGAAATGTGTGGAGATGATGCCTGGATGGGGAATACCTCTCAGTCTCAGAGTGATTATATCTCATTGGCGCATTATCAGGGAAACGGTGCCAGCAATGGTCCTATCTCCAATTTTTGGCAGTACCGTTACAAAGGTATTTTACGTTGTAACATAGCCATAGATCGCATTGCGGCTCTCGAAACCCAAGAGACAGAAACCAGAGACCGTCTGGTGGCAGAAGCCCGTTTCCTGCGTGGCTACTATTACTTCGAACTGGTGAGAAATTTTGGCGGGGTGCCCTTGATGACCAGTTTCCAAATGCCGGAAGAAGTGGAGGGAACAGAACGTGCTACGGCAGAAGCCGTGTACAAATTCATAGAGGATGACCTGATGGCAGCTGCCGAAATACTGCCGCAACGCAGTACTGCGCAAGTAGGGCATGCTACCCGTGGCGCCGCTTTAGGATTATTGGGTAAAGTGTACCTCTATCAGGAGAAATGGCAGGCTGCCCATGATGTGTTGAAGACTGTGATAGATGAAGGCGAATACCAATTGCTTCCCGATTTCGGGCAGGTATGGAATGTCGACTATGACAACAGTGCGGAGAGCCTTCTGGAAATCCAGTATGAATATCATCCCACTTTGGGCTTAGGAGGGGCGCTTGCTACGGTAACCGGTGCCCGACACACTTGGTGTATTGATATCCAAATCTGGTGATGGTTGGAGCTGGTGTCAGCCTACGGCAAATTTGGAGCAAGCTTATATTGAGGCCGGTGATACGGAACGTTTGAAATGGACAATAATCAAGTCGGGCTGTACAGAAATTGCCGGCGAAGACCAATTCGAAGATTTCATTGACGCAAGCAAAGCGTTGAATAAGTATCAGGAATATCTTGATAAAGATGGTTGGGACCCCAATTGCTATATTATCAATCCCGCTGACCATAAGTCTGCGCGTATCATCCGCAAGTATTTCCTGCCGATGAAATATCGTGCTCAAGGCAATGCAACGGCTTACGCCACGGACAAGAGTCCTTTGAATCACCGTATTCTGCGTTATGCCGATGTCCTTTTAATGTATGCTGAGGCTTGCAATGAACTGGGTGATGACGCTTCTGCCCGTGATGCTCTCAATCAGGTGCGCAGACGTGCCAAGTTGGATGACGTTACGGCAAGTGGAAAGGCATTGCAAAGTGCCATTCGCCTGGAGCGCCGTTTGGAATTGGCTTTCGAGCAGAACCGTCTGTATGATATCCGCCGCTGGACTGATACAAATGGTAAAAAGATGATTAGCAATATCCTGGGACCGAACGGTTCCTTTGTGAAGTGGAACACTGAAGAGGCTACCCGTGACGCTCTTGAGTGGGAAAATCAAGGTGAAGCAAGTGACAAAGGCATCACTTTCAATGAAAACCGCGACATGGTGTTCCCCATTCCTTTGTACGAAATCACGATGTCCAACGGTTCCATTACCCAGAACCCGGGTTGGAATTAAACACATTCTGATGAAAACAGATTGTTGCAGGAACTGATTATTCAATAGGTCTTTATATTCTGTCGCGGATAGTTTGCAATGGATTATCCGCGGCAGTTTTTTTAATCCGAAACAATATCATGAATTTGAGACACATTTTTATTCTTCCGGCACTGCTTGCTGCAATGGCTTGCAGCGACGATTCTCCCGTTACGCCGGATACTCCAGACACTCCTGAGGGTCCGGACATTACAAACAGCGTAGAGAAACTGGTGAGCATCGATGCCGGACAGACTTTCCAGACAATAGCCGGCTTTGGCGCTTCGGACTGTTGGTCGCCTGCCTTTGTGGGCAAGTCATGGACTTCGCACCGTGCGGGGATTACGGAACTGCTTTTTTCTTCAGAGATTGTGGGCGGCAAGCCGAAAGGAATCGGCCTTTCCCAATGGCGGGTGAATCTTGGTGGCGGCAGTGCCGCGCAAGGTGAAGCCAGCGGCATCGAGGATAAATCCCGTCGTGCGGAATCCTATCTTACGGATGACTTGACGTACGACTGGACCCGTTGCGAGGGACAACGTTACTTCATGGACCGTGCCAAGGAGCTGGGATGTAACAATTTCGTTCTTTTCAGCAATACACCTCCCGTGCAGTACACCTATAATGGAAAAGGATTTTCCGCCAGAGGGGGACTTTCCAATCTGAAACCGGAGCATTATGGTGACTTTGCAGGATATATGGCCGATGTAGCGGCCCGTTATACCGCTGAAGGCTATCACATAAGCCATATCTCGCCCGTCAACGAGCCGCAGTACAACTGGGACAGCGGACAGGAGGGCAGTGGCTGGACCAATGACGAAGTGGCTGCACTGGCACGCGAGTTGGATATGTCGTTGGATGACCGGGGGCTTTCCACAGACATTCTCTTGGGCGAATCCGGTGATTGGGAGTATCTGTATAAAGTGAAAGGCGATGCCAACCGCAGTAATGTATTCTCAGCTTTCTTTACACCCGGCTCTTCCGCCTACGTGGGTGACTTGGCACACGTGAAGAATCTCATTTGCGGACACAGCTATTGGACTGACGGCACATGGGACGGTATGCGCAACGTGCGCAAGCAAGTGGCCCAGGCTGCCGGTCAGTATAATCTGGATGTTTGGCAGAGTGAATGGAGTATGCTGGGCGATAATTACAGCAGTTCCGAATTCGTGGGCTACGAGCAGGCTTCTGAGATGGATATCGCTTTCTACATGTCGAAGGTCATCCACAATGACCTCACTGTGGCTGGGGTGTCTTCCTGGAGTTACTGGACATCGATGGATGTTTCCCGTTGGGGGCATAAGAACCGTTTTCTCTTGATTTCGCTGGTACCTGCCGGTGGCGAGTATGGTGATATAGAGCAGGAGGGAAGCTATCAGGCTACTGCCACTCTTTGGGTACTGGGCAATTACAGCCGCTTTATCCGTCCGGGATACCGCCGTATTGCCCTCGACTTGAACGAATCGCGTACTTTTTTCGGTTCCGCCTGGCTTTCTCCCGAGGGGGATAAGGTAGTGGCCGTCTATACAAACATGTCTGATAAGGCGGTTCGCTTAGGTGAAACGCATGTGGGATGGAGCAATGAAGCGAAGTCAATAGCTACTTATACAACTACCGGTAGCAAGAATCTGGTGGAAGGAACGGTGGCGGCAGGCAAGCAGGTGATTCTGGAAGCCAAGAGTGTGACAACCGTGGTGTATAGCCTGAAGTAAGGAATTAGTTTAACTTCAAAGAAAATCTATATGAAAATGTATTTTAAGAATAACAGGACTGCTCTTATCTTTTTGCTGGCAATGCTGGTCGTTGCTCCGATAAAGGCGCAGGTGGCATTTGGCGATGCCGCAAAATTCAATGACGGATGGCTGTTCCGGCTGACGGACGACTCGGCTATTGTCCGGACTGACTATGACGACAGCGAATGGCGGAAGCTTTCTTTGCCACACGATTGGTCCATAGAGGGGCAATTGTCGCCCACACTGGCCAGTTGCACCGGGTACCTGCCGGGTGGGATAGGCTGGTATCGCAAACACTTCAGGGTGAAGACAACGCAACACGTCATTATATCTATTTCGAAGGGGTATATAACCGGAGCGAGGTTTACCTGAACGGGCATCTGCTTGGCAGGCGCCCCAACGGCTATGTATCGTTTCTTTACGACATGACCCCTTACCTGAAGGAAGGCGACAATGTGCTGGCTGTCCGTGTAGACCATAGCCGTTATGCCGATTCACGTTGGTATACGGGGTCGGGCATCTATCGCGATGTATGGCTGGTGGCTGCTCCCGATACACATTGCGCAATGGGGTGTGGGCTGGCATGCCGCTTCGCTGACAGACAAGCAAGCCGTCGTTGCGGTCGATGTAGAGGTGGAGAAGCACAAGGCAACTTCCGACAAACTGGAACTGAAGGCTTCACTGTACGATACTGCCGGAAAGAAGGTGGCACAACGCCGTGTGCGTGTTGCCGATGGAAAAGAGGGCATTGCCAAGCAAAGTCTTGACTTGAAAGTGTCCAAACCCCATCGTTGGAATCTGGATAATCCGTATCTGTATACATTGAAAACCGAATTGCTTGCCAATGGCAAACGCATTGACGGCAGTGAGACCAAAGTGGGACTGCGTACGCTGGAATTTGATGCCAACAAAGGTTTTGCCCTCAACGGCAACTGGATGAAGGTAAAAGGTGTATGCCTGCATCATGATGCAGGAGTGCTGGGTGCAGTAGTGCCGCCGGAGGTATGGGAACGCCGTCTGAATAACTTGAAAGGGATTGGCGTAAATGCCATCCGCATGAGCCATAACCCACAAGCCCCCGTTCTTTATGAACTGTGTGACCGCCTGGGATTTCTTGTAATGGATGAAGTCTCTGACGAATGGGAGTTTCCGAAACGCAAATGGGTACAAGGCTGGAATGGGGGTACTCCGAGTTATGACGGTACTTTCGACTTCTTCGAGGAGTGGATAGAACGGGACGTAACCGATATGGTACGTCGTGACCGCAATCATACCTGTATTTTCTTGTGGAGTATCGGCAATGAAGTGGATTATCCGAACGACCCTTATTCGCATCCCGTTCTTGATGGAGCTAAAATCAACCAGCCTATGTTCGGGGGCTATAAGCCGGATGCTCCCGATGCCATGCGCATCGGAACCATAGCAAAGCGTCTGGCTGCCTGTGTACGTGCCGTGGACACTTCCCGTCCCGTGACCGGAGCTTTGGCGGGTGTCGTGATGTCGAACGAGACGGAGTATCCCGATGCTGTGGATGTGGTGGGGTATAACTATACGGAAAACCGCTACGACCAAGACCATGCCACTTATCCGGACCGCATTATCTATGGAAGCGAGACGGGTTCGGGGCTTGATGCCTGGTATGCCGTCCGCGACAAGGATTTCATCTTCGGGCAGTTCATCTGGACCGGTACGGATTATCTGGGTGAATCGGGCAGATGGCCGTCCCGCGGTTTGTACACGGGTTTGCTCGATTTCGGAAGTTTCCCCAAGCCACGCGGACATTTCCGGGCTTCGTTGTGGTGCGAGAATCCGGTCACGTATGTAGGAACATATCCGGTATATGTCCATCCCAAGCATCCCGAGCATGTATTCCTTTCGCTTGATGCATGGGACATCTGGAACTATGACGAGGGGCAGAACATACGTGTGGTGTGTTATACCAATGCTCCGCAGGCGCGTTTGCTGCTCAACGGCAGGGTGGTAGGCGAGATGAAACCTTATGATGAAAAGACCGGCATCATCTACTGGGATATTCCTTTCCGGGCTGGTGAGCTTCGTGCTGAGGGCTGCGATAAGGAAGGAAATGCTTTGTCGAGCTATTCCATCCGGACATCTGGACGTCCTTATGCCATCCGTGCCACGGCGGATCGCACTATTTTGTCCGGCGACCGCGCCACTGCGCACATAACCGTAGAGGTGGTTGACGAAGAAGGTACTGTTGTGAAACTTGGCGACAATGAAATTACGTGTACAGTTGAAGGAGCGGCGCGTCTGCTTGGGCTCGAAGGCTCTGACAACAGTGACATGAGTGATTATACCGATAACCGTCACCGCGTATACCACGGGCGTTTGCTGGCCTATATACAGACTACCGGAGGAGAGAGACCGGTTAAAGTAAAGTTTGCTTCCCCCCTTCTGAAAGGAACTGAAGTAAAGTTTGAAGTAGGGCAGTAGTACACTACTATGGACTTATGTTTGTGCCATCGTATTGGCACAGTCGTGCCAGTACGATGGCAAGGCTGTGCCAGTATGGTGGCACAACTTTGCCAATGCGATGGCACGGGTTGTGCATTTCTTACAGAATGTATTGCACTTCCTTGAACAGATATTCCCGTTCACTTCCTCCTTCATCCTCCAGCACGAACCGTCCGTCTTGCTCTACACGCAGCAACCGGGCAAGGAACTTGCCGTTGGCATCTTCATAAGGGTGCAATCCCCGGCGACGGAAAAGGGAGCGGGCATACCGTGTGGATATCTCGTCGGAGTAGACGGCGAAGTCCTCCATTTGGAGGCTGTTGTAGTAGATTTGTACACGTCTTAGGATATGGGCAAGGATTTCATAACGGTCGTGCTCCTTTCCGGTGATTTGTTTCAGTGAGACGGGGTTGGGAGCATCACTGTTGAAGACTTCCTGGTTGATGTTGATACCGATTCCGGCAATGCTGCGCCTGATATGATGTCCGGAAAGGTCGTTCTCTATCAGTATGCCGCAGATTTTCTTGTCTTTCCAATAAATGTCGTTCGGCCATTTGATGGTGATTTCATCAGACCATCTGCTCAGCTCTTCCTTAATGGCGAGGGAAACGATTTGTGAAAGGATGAACTGCCGGCGGGCTTCCAGAAAAGAAGGGTAGAGTACAAAGCTGAAAAGCAGGTTCTTGCCTTCTTCAGCTTCCCAGGTATTGCCGCGCTGGCCTTTACCGGCAGTTTGGAACTCGGCAGTCACGGTTGTTAGTTCGGCAACGGATTCTTGCAACTGGTTGCAAAGCTGGCTGAGGTATTGGTTGGTCGATGCCGTCTCGTCCAATGCCACCAGCGGGAACGGGAATGTGTCAGGGCAGGGCTTCATATTCGGTACGCATTTTTTTGGTGAACTTCTTCAATACTTCTTCCACGGAGTGGTCTATCAGTTGCTTCAACAGTTTGTCGTCGACGTCACCGTCAAGGAACACCTGGTTCCAGTACTTTTTGTTGAAGTGATAGGCACCTTCGATGGCAACATAGTGCTCCCGCAGTTCGAGTGCATATTCGGGGTCGCATTTCAGACAAATCTTGTTGGCGCTTTCCAGGTCGATAAGTGCAAACATTTTATTCATGACTTTCATCACGAGCGAGTATTCGTCAAACGGAAAGCATTCCGTGACGGCTTTTTTGCTGAGGCAATATTCGCGGGCGGTTTCGATGTCCATGATGGTATTTACGGTTTTACGGTTTACAATTTACGATTGAAATAACTCTTGCTTGTCAATTTTCAACTCTCAGAACATCGGCGGATAGAAGGCTTCTTTGAGATGCTCTATCCTGAATGCACCCGGTTCGCCTACAGCCGTTATGATGTCGAAGCGGACGGGTGCATCCAAGCAGAAGTGCTTGATATAGGCATCGGCCGCTACGACAATACGTCGTATTTTCTGCCAGTTCACGGCATCCTGCGGCTCAATGTAATCCGTATTGCTACGGGTTTTCACTTCCACAATAATCAGTTCCTTATCTTTGTCGGCTACAATATCCAGCTCAAGGTGATTCTTCCGCCAGTTACGGTCACGTATGGTGTAACCGTTCTGTTCCAAGTATTTGGCAGCGGCGTCTTCACCGGCTTTTCCAAGAATATTGTGTGCACTCATTATTCTGCGTGTCTGGCAGGCATCAGCATACCGTCGTGTCCAGGACGGAAGATAGCGGGCAA
>OGMI01000616.1_pt1 | contig 13991 bp, 16 predicted proteins | sample 1573201 | NCBI WGS metagenome assembly OGMI01 (sample SAMEA2582012, study PRJEB24529) | metagenome | biome: Human gut stool | place: China | collected 2011
ATTTTACTTTCTGTTGACACATGTTCAATGAGTTCATGGTATAAATAAGTATCAAACAAATCTTTAATAAACTTTTTTTGTTCTTCTTGGGCTATTTTTTTAGCTTTTTTTCTTACTTCAGCAACTAATTTTCCAGAATTTTCTTCTCCAGGATCTAAACAAGCATGAACCATCTTTCCATATTCAGTTTGAGAAATAAAAATATCTCCTGCTCTACTCTCTTTTAATTGAATAGCTCCAACAGGGCATATATATTCACATACTTCACATTTTTGTAAATTATCAATTGCTTCAAATTTACAAAATTCATAACATTTATTACATCTAATACACTTCTCTTTATCCATAACAGCTTTTTTCATACCTAAAAAGCTCTCTTTTGATAATTCAATTGGATTAAATAAAATTTTTAAATTTGGAGCATCAACATCACAATCTCCTATAACAACACTTTCAAAATATGGTATTAAAGAAGCTGTTACAGTAGTTTTTCCTGTTCCACCTTTTCCAGAAATTACTAATATCTCTTTACATTCCATATTTTTTCACCTTCTCTAGGATCTCTTTAAAAATATCTCTATATTTTTGTGAAGAGTTAACAATTAATTCTCCCTTGGAATAAAGTTGGGCAATCTCTTTATCAAAAGGAATTTTCCCCAAAATCTCTATATTTTTTTCATTACAATATATCTCAGTTTCATCTTCAGTTAAACCAGCTTTATTTATTACCACTCCGAAAGGAATTTTTAATTTTTCTAAAAGTTTTATAACTAGTTTCATATCACTTAAACCAAAAGGAGAGGATTCAGTTACAACTATTGCAAAATCAGCCTTTTCTACTGCTGTAACTGTAGTACAAGCTGTACCTGGAGGACAATCTATAATAAAATTCTCTTTTTTTGTTTCTTTATACAATTGTTTTATTATTTTAACTCCTGACATCTCCCCAATATTTAACTTTCCATATTTCATCTCTGAGTCAAAAAACGTTCTTCCTTCTAATATTTTTCCAATCTCTCTTTTTTCCCAAGAGATAGCTTTATTTTTACAAACTAATTCGCAACCACCACAAAAATGGCAACTTTCTTCAAAAACTATCACACGATTTTTAGCTGGAATAATAGCATTATATCGACAAAACTTTCCACACTCTCCACAAAGATTACATTTTTCCATATCTATTTTAGGATAAAAAGTAAAAACAGAGTTTTCAACAAAATCTTTTCCTTTTAAAAAAATATGAGAATTTGGAGCTTCAATATCTGTATCAATTATTAAGTCTTTACTTATGAAAGCAAGGTTCGTACTAACAGTTGTTTTTCCTGTTCCACCTTTTCCACTTAAAACAGCTATTTTCATTCTTTCCTCCTAAATATTTATGCCATTCTTAACCCTTGTGGTTTATTAGAAAAATCAAATTTTTCTAATTTTTTCTCCTTAAAAGCTTTTAAAACTTCATCTACAGATGTTAATTCTCCCAATTTATAAACTGGAAGATCGAACTCTTCAATTAAAACAGCTGCTTTAGGTCCTACATCTCCAGCTATTAAAACCTCTATTCCCAGTGTTACTAAATTTTTTATAACTTTTAAACCTGCTCCGGTTACTTCATCTTTAGCTTCATTTTCTATAATCTCATAATTATTTGTTTCTATATCTATTATTAAAAAATATGGAGCTCTTCCTACTCTTCTGTCAACTTGAGCTTCATATTTATTTTCCTCTAATGCTATTGCTACTTTCATTTTTTCTCCTTTTAAATAGAAAGGGAGTTTCCTCCCTTTCCCTGTCTAAAATTAATGTTCACATTTATGATCTTCATCATGGTGATGATGAGCACAAGCTGATCCTTTAGAATATAAGCTTCCTGATAAATATACATTTAAAATATCTTTAATATTTCCAGCAGCACCTAAAATAACTTGTCCCCCATTTGCTTTTATTAAATCTATTGCTCTTTGTCCCATTCCACCTGTTATTACTACATTTATATTATTATCAGCTATAAACTTAGGAAATACTCCTGGTGCATGTTCTGGAGCTTCTAATATCTCTTTATTTACTATTTCTCCATCCTTTACTGAAAAAACTACAAATCTTTCACAATGTCCAAAATGTTCCTCTACATTAACACAATCATTTGTTGGAAACCCTACTCTTAAAATTTCATTTGTCATCATTACCATCTCCTGTATTTTTTAATTTTATAGCTTTTTGATGTAATAAAGCATCTAGTATTTTTTTCCTTCCAGAATTTAATATCCTTTGAACTGTTCCTCTTGAAACTAGCATAATTTCTGCTGTTTCAATTTGACTTTTTCCTTCATAATCACAAAGTCTTATAGCTTCAAACTCATCTATCTCAATCTCAATTATCTCTAGTTCAGAAAGAGGTATTCCAGTTGGTTTAAAAACTCTTTCATTCTCTAAAATACGACAACATCTTTGTTTTTTACATCTCGGCATAAAATCCTCCTAATTATATTTTGTGCATATGCACAATTAAAGTATACTCCTAACTTTAAATTTTGTCAATAAAAAAACTCAAGAGTAACTTTTTGGTTATTCTTGAGTTTGTATATTACCTATCTAACATCTTATTCTCTACAAATTCCTTGTTCTTTTGCTAATTTTTCAACAGCAGAAGCTACTGCTTCAGCAACTCTCTTATCAAATGGATCTGGAATTATGTAATCCTTTCTTAACTCTTCAGGTTTAATTAAAGAAGCTAATCCTTCAGCAGCTGCTAATTTCATCTCTTCTGTAATTTTTTTAGATTTAGCTCTTAGAGCTCCTTTGAATAATCCTGGGAATACTAATACATTATTAATTTGGTTAGGATAATCTGATCTTCCTGTTCCTACAATTGCTGCTCCAGCTTCTAAAGCATCTTCTGGCATAATTTCAGGAGTTGGATTTGCCATAGCAAAAACAATAGCATCTCTATTCATGCTTCTTACCATATCTTTAGATAGTAAATTAGGTGCAGATACTCCTACAAAAACATCAGCTCCCACTATTGCCTCAGCAAGACCTCCAGCAATATCTTGAGAGTTAGTAATCTCTGCTAATTCTCTTTTTGAAAAATCATAATTATCTTTATCACTTCTTCTTAAGATTCCAACTTTGTCAACAGCTATTACCTCTTTAGCTCCTAATTTTTTTATAAGTTTTATAATAGAGCTTCCTGCTGCTCCAGCCCCATTTACAACTACTTTTATATCTTCAACTTTTTTATTTACAACTTTTAAAGCATTGATAAGTCCAGCTGCTACTACTATTGCTGTTCCATGTTGATCATCATGGAATACTGGAATATCTAATTCCTCTTTTAATCTAGTTTCTATTTCAATACATCTAGGAGCTGAAATATCTTCTAAATTTATTCCTCCAAGTCCTGGAGCTATTAATTTAACAGTTCTAATTATCTCTTCTGGATCTTTAGTATCTAAACAAATAGGAATTGCATCAACATCTCCAAACTCTTTAAAAAGTACACATTTTCCTTCCATTACTGGTAATGCAGCTTCTGGTCCAATATCACCTAATCCTAATACTGCTGTTCCATCAGTAACTACAGCTACTAAATTTCCTTTTGCTGTATACTTATACACATCCTCTTTATTACTTGCTATTTTTCTACAAGGTTCTGCTACACCTGGAGAGTAAGCTAAACTTAAATCCTCTCTATTTGCTACTTTAACTTTAGAAACCACTGATAATTTACCTTTATTTTTTTCATGTAATTCTAGTGATCTTTCATAAACATCTGCCATTTTTCTTCCTCCAGTTATTTTTATTTCCTTATATCCACATTATATTCTTTTTTTCAAAATAAGTAAAGAGTTTTGTGTTTTATTTTTGAAGTTATTTTCTAATACAGTACAATATTTTTTATTTTTATCTTTATGAAAAATTTTTTTTAATATTTTATCATTCCACCACCAAGTACAAAATCATTGTAATATATAACTAAATGTTGTCCTGGTGCATTTTGTACATTTCCTTCAAAATATTCAAAAAATATCTTATCATTTTCAAAAATTAACTTTCCCTCTGCTCCAACACTAGAAAATCTTGGTCTTCCAATTACATCTAAAATTATTATCTCCTCTAAATTAAGAGGTGTTTTAAAATCAACAAGTTCTATTTTTTTCCTAGCTAACTCGTCATATTCTCCTAAAGTTATCTCATTTGTTAACGGATTAATCTCTGTTATAAAATAAGCTCTTGGTAATTTTAAATTCAATCCTCTTCTTTGACCAATAGTATATAACTGATATCCTTCATGTTCTCCCATTATATTTCCAAATTTATCAATAAATTTTCCTTTTTTTATTTTTTCTTTAAGATTCGATTTTAAAAAATCTATATATCCAGATTTAGCAAAACATATTCCTTGACTGTCTTTTTTATCATGTACTTCAAGTCCAATATTTTTTGCTATTTCTCTAATTTCACTTTTATTATACTTAAAAAGAGGAAATAATAATCTTGAAATTTTATCTGCATCTAATCTATATAACATATAACTTTGATCTTTTCGTATATCTTCAGCTTTTTTTAAAAGAACTTTTTTAAATTTATTATTATACTCTGTAGAACAATAATGTCCTGTAGCTACATAATAAGCTTTCTCTTCCTCTGCTATATCAAACAAAACTTTCATTTTAACTCGTTCATCACAGATAACACAAGGAGAGGGAGTTATTCCTTGAGAATAGCCCTCTAAAAAATTATTTACTACCTCTTTTTGAAATATATCCTCAATATCTATCACTCTATGTTTTATATTAAAAAAGTTAGCTACTCTTTTAGCACTTTCAACCTCTTCTACCAAGCTTTTTTCTTTTTTATGATTGAGAGTTACACCAATTACTTCATATCCTTGTTGTTGTAAAAGATATACTGATATAGAGGAATCAACTCCTCCACTCATACCTAAAACTACTTTTTTATTTTCCATACTCACCTCGTTATTTTCTTATATGAATCTCTCCTATATTAAAACATTCATCTTTCCCATTGATCTTTACTGAAAGTGTCCCATCTTTTAATATATCTCCAGCAATTCCTCTTCCTAAAATTTTTTCATCTTTAACTATCTCTATATCTCTTTCTTTTAGATAGTTATATGAATTTATCTCTTTTAATGTTATTTCCCAATTTTGATCTAAATATTTTTTAAACTCATTAATTACACAAAAAATAATATCCTCTGTAGAATAATGTTTTCCTGTTATCTCTTTTAATGAAGTAGCTTTATCTTGAGCATAACCAAAATCACAATTATTTATATTAATCCCTATTCCAATTATAAAAAATTCTCTCACTTTTTCTATAAGAATACCACATATCTTTTTATCATAAATATAAATATCATTTGTCCATTTAAATTTATAATCTAAATCTTCTATTTTTTTCAAAGCTGCCAAAACAGAGATTCCTGCTATTAAAGGTAATCTCATATATTCCTCTATTGTTTTTTCTTTTTTTTCTTGAAGAGCAAAAGAAAAAATTCCCATTCCTTTATTGGATACCCAAACATTTCCTCTACGTCCTCTTCCTGCAGTTTGAATCTCTGCAATTACACAATCATAATCTTTTATTTCACTTTTTTCTTTTAAGTATTTATTTGTAGAATCTATTTCATTAAATCTAAAAATTCTCATTATTTTCCTTTCAAAAATATTTAGTTATAAAAAAAGCACATCTATAAAAGATGTGCTAATTATCAAAGTGGTGCCTAGAGCCGGAATCGAACCGGCACGGTAACTAAATACCACAGGATTTTAAGTCCTGTGCGTCTACCTGTTCCGCCATCCAGGCATTTGTAGAACGCTTTTGCGTTTCAGAACATGTATTATATTATCATAAATTTCATCTTCTGTCAACATATTTTTTAAAAAATATTTTCTTTTTTTATTTTAATATTTAACTTTTCCTCTATAAGCTCTTCTAACTCTTGAAAATTAAGGATTAATCGCTCTTTTTTCTCCTTTTTTAATCCCTTTAAAAAATACTCTACTCTACTTGCTTCACTCCTTCCTAAACAACTAAAAAATATTTCTAATTTTTTTATTCCTCGTTTTGTATATTTTGCTCCTCTCTTTTCCAAATGTTCATTATATCGTTTTTTTAAATCTGTTGTAATTCCTACATATAAAGACAAATCATTACATCTTAAAATATAAACATAATATTTCTTTAGCTCTTTCATAATTTATATCTTACAATATTTTTATACAAAATTAAACAAAATATATAAAATCAATATTTGACTTTTTTTTTAAAAAATAATAATATTTAATTAAAGATGATTGATAAAATGAGGGGGTTTAATGGATAATTTTAATAAAAGTCGTCTTAAAAAAATTGAGTTTATTTCAATACTTTTGATTAGTAGTATAATTATTGGATTTTCTTGTTATGTTTTTCATGAAAGGGAAAATGTTTTAACTGGAATCTTAAAAATAATTACATCTCAAGCTATTTTAATCACTGACTTCTTAGTGATTGGTGGAATTGGAGCTGCTTTTTTAAATGCCTTTCTAATATTTTTATTTAACTTCACCCTTTCTCGATTATTAAAGGTTGAAATTACTGGACTTGTAGTAGCTTCTTTTTTTACTGTTTTTGGATTCTCATTTTTTGGTAAAAATATCTTAAATATACTTCCTTTCTACTTAGGAGGTATCCTTTATAGTGTATTTGAACATATTGACTTTAAGGAAATTTTTGTTAGTGTTTCTTTTACAAGTGCTTTAGCACCTTTTGTTAGTGAAGTAGCTTTTAGAGTTGATACTACAGATACTTCCTATATAAATGCAATTGCCTTAGGAATAATAATTGGATTTATCTCTACTCCATTAGCTAAAAAAATGGCTAGCTTTCATGAGGGATTTAATCTTTATAATTTAGGTTTTACTGGTGGAATACTAGGGGCTGTTATTACTTCTATCCTTAAACTTTATAATTTCCCTATTACTCCTCAAAGAATTATATCTACTGAATTTGATCTAGCTCTTAAGATAATATGTGCATCTATATTTTCAACTTTAATAATAATTGGTTTTTTTATTAATGAAAGTTCCTTTAAAGGATATGGAGAAATATTAAAGGACAGTGGATTAAAATCTGATTTCATAAAAAAATATGGTTTTGGTTTAACTTTTATAAATATGGGAATAATGGGATTTGTAGCTACTGGCTTTGTGATTTTAATAGGAGAAACTTTAAATGGACCTCTTTTAGCAGGAATACTTACTGTTGTAGGATTTTCAGCCTATGGTAAACATTTTAAAAATACTATTCCTATTCTCGTAGGAGTTTATCTTGCTGGTTGGGGAAGTTCAACTAATGGATTTACTATAGCTCTTTCTGCTCTATTTGGAACTTCTTTAGCTCCTGTGGCTGGGGTATATGGTTTTGTATGGGGAATAATTGCTGGTTGGCTTCATCTAGCAGTAGTTCAAAGTATAGGAACTGTTCATGGAGGATTAAACCTATATAATAATGGATTCTCTGCTGGTATTGTAGCTAGTTTTTTATTACCTATTATGGATATGATAAAAGATCATAAAGATAAAGAGAGAATTAAATATCTAAAAAGAAAAAAAGAACTGTATGATGCTATTACTGAACAACGTAGAAAAATGGAAGAATTAGATAAAGATTTATAAAGGAGAATTTATTATGACACTTGAAGATTTAAAATTTTTAAAAATCGCTATTGAAAAACATCCTACTACTGGAATTACTTTAGAATATCTTATTAAGCAAAATGCTATAGGAGCTCTTGTAGTTAATTCAAAAGGAGATAAAACACTATTAGTTAAGCAATATAGACCTGGAATAGGTGGAGATATGTATGAGATTCCTGCAGGTTTAATTGAGGCTGGAGAGAGTGCTCTATCTACTCTTTATAGAGAGATTGAAGAGGAAACAGGATATCTTCCTAAAGATTACAATATTGTTTATACTCCTAAAAAACCTCTTACAGTTTCTCCAGGATATACACAAGAAAAATTATATATCTATGTTATACAGTTAAAAGATGACTCTATAACTCCTAAAACACTAAAATTAGATGAAGGAGAAGACTTAACTGGAACTTGGTTCAACATAGATGAGATAGAAGAAATTTCACAAGATATGAAAACTATACTTGCATTAAATATATTTAAAAATTTAAAATAGAGAGACTATAGTCTCTCTATTTTTATAGTTATTACCTTATTCCCTCTAATAAATATTTTCCATATTCACTTTTAGGTGCTGAGAAAAATTCCTCAACTTCTGTTATCTCTTGAATTTCTCCCTTGTATAGTACCATTACTCTATCAGATACGTTATAAACTACACCTAAATCATGAGAAATAAATATAAATGTTGTTCCATAATCTCTATTAAATTTTTTTATTAAATCTAATATCTGTTTTTGAATTGCCAAATCCAATGAAGCTACAGGTTCATCACAAACAACAAGTTTAGGTTTTAAAATCATAGCACAACCTATAACTACTCTTTGTCTTTGTCCTCCACTTAACTCATTTGGATATTTATCTCCTGATTCCTCATTTAATCCAACTTCATTTAATATATTTTTAACTTTTTCTTTTATTATATCTCTATTTTTTTCTCCATTTGCTTTTAATGGTTCTGCTAAGATATCTTTTATTTTCATTGCAGGATTTAAAGAACTGTATGGATCTTGGAACACCATTTGAATATCTCTTTTTTCTCTTTTACTCAAATTTTCTCCTAAAAATTCAATTTTTCCACTACTTTCTTTCTCTATTCCTAAAATTATTTTTCCAATAGTTGATTTTCCGACACCAGATTGCCCTATTATAGAGAAAATTTCACCTTTTTTTACCTCAAAAGATATATTTTTTAATACTTTTTTTTCTTCTTTTGAAAATAGATTTTTTTTCACATAAACTTTTGATAAATTTTCTACTTTTAAAATCATTTTTCACCTCTTGTCCAAAGGCTATTAGAAAGATAAATTAATTTTTTTACATAAGGATGTTTAGGTTCATTAAATATTTTCTCACAACTATTTTCTTCAACAATCTCTCCCTTATACATCACACAAACTCTTTGAGCAAAATCTTTAATTGATTCTAAATCATGAGAGATAAATAAAATAGATACCCCTGTGGCTCTCTGAATCTCTTTAAAAAGCCCTATTACCTCTTTTTTAGTCTTTAAGTCTAAGGCAGTAGTAACTTCGTCTGCTATTAGGAGCTGAGGCTCTCCTATTAAAGCTCCAGCTATTACAACTCTTTGTCTTTCTCCTCCACTTGTTTCATGAGGATATTTTTTTAAAATTTTTTCCGGCTCTCTTATTCCTAATTTTTCCAATAATTTTATAGTTTTATTTTCCCAACCATCACTTGTTTTATAATGTCCTTCATATATCCTTTTCAACTGATGACCTATTTTTATTGTGGGATTCAAAGAAGTAAAAGCATTTTGAAAAACAGCTCCTATTTTACAATTTTTTTCAAATTTCTCGTAGTTTATTTTACTTCTTTCTGGTAAGATTCCAAGTATAAACTTCGTTGTAAGAGTTTTTCCACTTCCAGATTCTCCAGCTAATGCCACTATCTCTTTAGAATTTATAAAAAAATTTATATCTTTCAAAAGTAATTTTCCATCAATTTCTAAATTTAGATTTTTAATATCAATTAATTTCAATACTTTCTACCTCTTTTCTCCAATTTTTTTATTTGATATACAGTAAAAATTATTGCTATTCCTGGAGCAATTGTAAACCATGGAGCAGATAAAAAATATGATTGTGATTGATTTAAGATATTTCCCCAAGTAGGATATGGTGGTTGTATTCCTAATCCTAAATAACCAAGTCCAGCCTCTGTTAAAATAGCACCTGCAAAACCTGTTGTAAATGCTACTAAAATAGATTTAATTATATTGGGTAAAATATGCCTATAGATTATTTTTATATCTGACACACCATATGTTTTAGCTGCTATTACATACTCCATATTTTTTTCTTTTTTTACCAATCCTCTAACTACATTAACACATCTTGGAATATATATTACAAAAATAGCTACTATAAGAGAGTGAAATCCTGTTCCTAAAATAATTATTATTCCTAAAGCTATTAATATTCCAGGAATAGACATAATAACCTCAACTAAAGAAACTATTATCCCATCTATAATTTTCCCATAATATCCTGCTATACTTCCTATTAAAATTCCAACTAAGACAGCTAAACTTATAGATAAAAAAGCTATTAATAAAGTATAAAAACTTCCTAATATAAGTCTACTAAAAATATCTCTTCCTAAATTGTCACACCCCAATAAATTATCTAAACTAGGAGATGCTAAAATTTTACTTTCTTCCATAGCATAAGGATCTTGATAAAAGAAAATACAAGCTATTACTAGAATGATAAATAATATTATATATTTTCCCTTCTTCATTATCTCTCACTCCTTATTCTTGGATCAATTATAGAGTAAACTATATCTATAAGAAAATTAATTACCACTAGAACAACAGATGTATAGAAGATTAAACCTTGAACAAGAGGTAGATCCCTATTTATAACTGCTGTTATCATCAATCTCCCAATTCCAGGAATTGAAAATATTTGCTCTATTATTACTACTCCTGTTATTAAATCAATTAACATTATTCCTATCAATGGAATTATTGGAATAATAGAATTTTTTAATATATAAAAATTTAACCAAAATTTATTTACTCCATTTACAAATAGATATTTTATATATTCCTCTCTTAATTCTATCTCCAAATTATTTTTTATATAACTAGTTATAACTCCAATATTTGGTATAGCAATAACTATACATGGCAATATAAGAGAGACTAGAGTATTGTTATATCCTACTGAAAACCATCTTAAAATTACGCTAAACAAAAACATAAATATTATTCCTAACCAAAAAGAAGGAATTGAAATACATAACCCTATTAAAAAATCTATAATCTTTTTCACTCTTTTATTTTTTATCTTATGTATAATAAAAGAAGTTGGAATAGAAACTACTAAAACTATAAAAATAGTTAAAACTGCTATCTCTAAAGTTAAAGGTAATCTTTCCATAATTAAATTTGTTACTGGTTCACCATATTTAAAAGAATTTCCAAAATTTCCACTCAATACTCCTTTAATCCACTCTAAATATCTTAGAGTAAAACTTTTATTCAATCCTAAAGTTTCTCTCAATATTGCTATATCTTCTGGAGAGCTTTCCACTCCTAATATAGCCAATGCTGGATCTCCAGGAATAAACTCTAAAAGTAAAAAAGATATTGTCCCTATTAAATATACTGAAAAAATCATTTTAAATATTTTTTTAAGATAATACATTTTATTCTCCAATATTCATTTTAGCAAAATTAATATATGGTAATGGATAATACTCAAATCCACTAATTTTTTTATCTAAAGAAGTTATAAGTTTTGGATCCATAATATAAATAGCCGCTTGTTTATCTCTTAATACCTCTTGAGCTTTTTTATAGTTTTCAACTATAATTTCATCCTTTGTTGAAGATTTTGCTGTTTCTATTAACTTATCATACTCTTCATCTTTAAAATTAAAAAAGTTATTTTTATAATCACTAGTATATCTTCTTAAGATAGAATATGGATCTAATTTTCCAGCAAGTCCTACTATTGTAGCTTCATATTTTCTTCCAGAATACACTTCAGATAACCAAGTAGTCCATTCTATTGTCTCTATCTTTACATTTAATCCTATCTCTTTTAATTGCTCAGCTATTATTTGAGCAGTATTTACATGTAGAGGATAATTACTTGGAACTTTTATAGTAAATGTAAAATTAGTATTTCCACTTTCATTTAAAAGTTTTTTAGCTTCTTCTATATTTTTATTGTCACCTAAATAATCTATACAATATTTTTTCATAACAGGGCTCATATTAGTATCTAATTTTATTCCATTTCCTCCCATTACTCCTGTTATTATTTCATCTTTATCAATAGCCATATTAATAGCTTTTCTAACTCTTACATCATCAAAAGGTTTAACCTCATTATTTAAAGAAAAAATTTGAACTGTATTTTGTGGTGCTGAAATATTATTAAACTCTTTTAATTCATTTAATCTCTTAGCATCAACTCTTGAAAGCATATTTATCTCTTCTGAAAGAAGTTTTAAAAATGCTGTTTCATTATTTGGTACAACTAATACTGTAACTTTGTCTATATTTGCTTTATCTCCCCAATAATCTTTAAATTTTTCCAATACAATTTGTTGTTCTCTATCATATTGAGCAACTTTAAATGGTCCTGTTCCAATTGGATTTTTATCTAATTCATCTGCATTTTCATCTGGAACTATTCCTTCAGTTAAAGAGTAAATAAATGCTGAATCTGCCTCTTTTATTTTTATCTCTATTTTATTATCTCCCACAATTTTAATATCATCAATCTCTTCAAAAAGAGCACTTGAAGGAGGAAATCCGTCTCTTCCAGCCATTCTATTTAATGAAAATTCAACATCTTTTACATCCAAAGGATTTCCATTATGAAACTTTATTCCTTCTCTAATTTTAAATGTATAAGTAGTTCCATCTTCAGAAATTTCATAACTTTCTGCTATTGCAGGAATTAATTCTCCACTTGGACTAGGCATCAATAAACCTTCAAAAACATTTAACATAATTTCTTCTGTCCCACTAGATACCATTTTATATGGGTTTAAACTGTCTATATCCATACTCATAGTAGTTTTAATCTCTTTTAATTTACTTTTTTCTTCCTTTCCACAAGCAAATATACTCATACCAAGTAATATGGCAACTCCCATTTTAGTTAAAAATCTCATTCTAACCTCCCATATTTTTGTTCAATAATTCTATATAATATTTTAAATATAAATTAACATACCTTATTGTATCACATTTTTAATATAAAAAAAGAGTATAATTTAAATTATTTTATAATAATCTACTTATACTCAAAATTGATCAATTTATTATCATTTTATACAATAATATCCCCAACAGTCATATTTAAATATTTTATTAATTCTTTTGGATCTATGATTATTTGCATTCCCCTTACTCCAGCACTTATCATTATATAATCTTTATTTAAAGCACTTTCATGAATAAAAGTTTGATGTCTCTTTTTTATTCCTATAGGAGAACATCCTCCTCTAATATAACCTGTCATATTAAAAAGTTCTTTTAATTCTAACATTTCAACTTTTTTAGCTCCTGCCACCTTAGCTAATTTTTTTAAGTCTACACTATCTGCTCCTGGAATACATGCAACTAACATCTCTTTTTTTTCAGTTAATAACACTAAAGTTTTAAAAATCTTAGTGATATCCTCTCCAGTTTTTATAGAAACAGCTATTGCACTTAAATCATTTTCATCAACTTCATATTCTTTAAAATCATATTTTATTTTCTGTTTATCTAATTCTCTCATAGCATTTGTTTTTTTCATATTCCACCTCTTGTAAAATTTTTACAAAAAATAAAAAAAATGGCGCTTCCTAATGGACTCGAACCATTGACACTGCGGTTAACAGCCGCATGCTCTACCGACTGAGCTAAGGAAGCACTCTTATTGAAAGCTTGGCAAGTTCCTATCCTCCCAGGAGGCTTCCCTCCAAGTACTTTCAGCGTTTACGGGCTTAACTTCCAGGTTCGGAATGTGTCTGGGTGTACCCCCGTAGCTCTTCTCACCAAGCTAATATCTATTTACATAGACATTCAAAACTATATAGTAACATCAGTTAAGGTTAAAACTTCGACATATTAGTATTGGTCAACTAAAGACCTCGCAGTCCTTACATCTCCAACCTATCAACCTCCTAGGCTCGAAGGTGTCTTAAAGAATACTTATCTTGAAGTCAGTTTCCCGCTTAGATGCTTTCAGCGGTTATCTGTTCCAAACGTGACTACCCAGCTGTGCCACTGGCGTGACAACTGGTACATCAGAG